>Ga0208899_1000055_pt1 | contig 59149 bp, 92 predicted proteins | sample VirMetDEL_Nov_24_FD_184518 | JGI IMG/M metagenome (GOLD analysis project Ga0208899, IMG submission 184518) | Aqueous microbial communities from the Delaware River and Bay under freshwater to marine salinity gradient to study organic matter... | ecosystem: Environmental > Aquatic > Marine >... | reverse complement strand
TAATTCTTCATTAACAAATTTTCTTTTCTCTGCTCTAATTTCTAATCCTCTAATAATCCATTGTTGTATTTCTTCAAGTATATTTTCAGAATTTTTATTTTGTAGTTGTTTAATTCTGCCTTGTAGCTTTTTGACTATGTCGTCTTGAGCTTTTAATTTAACTAAAAAATTTTTTAAATTATGACGCTCAATAGCTAAGTTTGTTTTACTTATCATTCGTTACTCTCTTTCTGTTTGGATGATTGATTGTCCGATGTAGTAGGGGATGTGAGGGATGAGGCTGTTTCCGAGGGACTTAAGTCGGTCCACCCTGTTGGATATCCCATGAGCCACTCGACCCACGTTGGGTTCAACGTCCCACCACCCTTCTTCTCTTTCACTGCCATGGTTAAACCAACTTGTTTCCCCATTGCTATTCGTCTCTGTATTGCCGGATCCGATAGGTTTCCCCGGTCCCTGTTGTCTGATGCGTTCGGAGTTGGCCACATCTTTTGTCTTCTCTTGCGAATGCCCTCTGCTATTTGAACTTCCTCCTGAAGAATTTTTCCTCCCTTCCCATTCGGTCTGCTCCCAGGATTTGATGCCCTCGGAGTCGGCCACATCTTCACTGCTCCTGCTAACTTTCCCTTCTTCGCTATCTTCTCGTAGTTCGTGTTCTCTCCTGTGTCTTTCCAATCTCTTGCTGCTGGAGTTGGCCATGTCTGAATTGCCATTGTCAAAGGTGTCCCTCCCTGTGCGTACTTCTTCGTTCGATTGTTTGCTGAGTCTGTCGTTGGAGTGGGCCACAATCCAGACTCTTTCTCTTTTGTGGTTGGCACCGATGCTAGCAGCTGAAATACTAAACGTCCTTGCGGAGTAACCTTCACTCTCCAAGTCCTTGAGTACGGTGTCAAGACCGAGTTTAATGTGTCCACCAACGTTTTCTCCAATGACCCAAGTCGGTCGACACTCTTTGACAAGTCTAAAATACTCTGGCCAGAGGTGTCTCGGATCTTGCTCACCTTTTTTGTTACCTGCAACGGAGAAAGGTTGGCAAGGGTATCCTCCTGTGATGATGTCGATGTTATTAATTCCATTTGCTTTGAGTTTTTCATTTGTAAGCTCCTTTATATCTCCATAAATGGGAACATTCTCCCAATGTTTTCTTAATACTTTTTGACAAAAGGGATCGTAGTCACAGAAAGCAACAGTTTCAAATTCTCCTGTTGCTTCCAATCCTAGACTAAAGCCACCAATACCACTAAATAAATCTAAGTGTTGATACATTAGTTTATGGTCCTATCATCAATGTCTTCATCTTCATAACCATGATCTTTTAGAAGTTTGAGTAAACGTTTTACTTCTTCGAGACTAGCCATGAGAAGTTCTTCCACTTTATCTCTTGGCATTTTACTTGTTATCTCTTTAAGTTTTTTTAGGTCTAATAGTTTTTCCATTTTTCTTCTTTCTCTGTAGTACAGTTATTTCTTTTCCTTCTAAAAGTTCTTTTGTTGCTTCAAAAAGATCTTTGTTTACATTTATTTTTATACCACCAGGTAATCCTATTTGCATAGGTTCGGATGGTTCCGGGTATTGTTCTTCTTGTTTTCTAAACTCTTTAGATTCTACCCAATCAGTAACATAATTTCTAAATGCGTGTGGTTTCTTTTCCATTATTTTTCCTTTCTTCTATCTTTTTTAATTCTTCAGAACTAACTTCACCTTCACTAAGACAAAACTCACATTGAAAAAAATTATTCCAATTGCTGTCTACTAATAAAAATCCATTACCCATACATACAGGGCAAATATTTTTATCGTCCTGAGAGTTTGCCATTAAGTTTTTTTGCTTTCTCGTTTGCTAACAGTTCTATTGTTTTCGATATACTAAGTTGAGTATTGTCTAATAAAGACTTACTAATTTTATTTAGTATATTATGTGTATCTATATGAACTGATACTGATTTGTATTTATTTGTGTTCGGCATTTTTATTTCTCCTATTATATGGGATTTTATACCATGCCAAGAAGGTATTGACAAGAAAATAATTGTGGATAATATAATAAATCTTCACCTTTATGCTCATCTGAGCTTTATTCTGAAGCCAGGTGAGCAGCTAATCTTCTAGTTCTATGTCTATTTCTAATTCTTCTTCTTTTTCTTTAAGTTTTTTAACTATTTTTTGAGCTTCTTTTTCTAGTTCTTCAGGTTCATCTATAAATTGAAATAAAATTTTACCATTAATCATTTGTTCATATCGTGAACGACAATGAAAACACTTATAAACTAATTTATCTCTGATATCTTGTTTAACTAAAGGTGTGTATTCAGCACATGTATGACAAATTCCTAATACTACTATCATTGTTCTTTAAGATCATAAAAATAATGATCGTCATCTCCTGCGGTCCACTTACTTTCTGTCTCTACATTGTATTCAATGGTAGATACTTTGAAATCAGGAACTTTTAATTTTGCGGGTGTTAATGATTTATCAAAAAATAAACATCGATTGTTTGGCTGTGCTGCAAAGTGTTTATTATCTAATCCTAATATGTTAAAGGATTTATGTTCTTCCGGGATCTCAGAATAACCACTATTCATTGTGTTAACATCTGAGTGACAATTATCTATAGTAAATAAATACTCACCTGTATGCCAATTTTTAGAAGGCGCTAAGTATTTTGCTTTACATCCTGCAATACTTGCTTTGCTGATCACAGTCATGTGATAGCTAAATGCGTCCCATAACTCTAATTCTTCTAAAGGTAAATCTAACTGAGTAGGTTCTGATACAAAAGCAGAGATAGGAAGCTTATCATAAAGTGCTCCATACTCTGGTAGATATGTTTCAAAATATAAAGCTCTACCTTCTATGGATTTACATGTAACCCATAAACCTTCTACAAATTCACCATGACCTTTTTGTAGATCATAGAGATATTGTTTCTTAACAAATACTTTGGTAGGTGGTACGTTTGCTACTAAGAATGACATTTATTTTATTTGGCCCCAATTTTTTCCTTTCTCGTAGTCTACCTTATTGGGTACTTGTAGGTCAACTGCTGCTTCCATAATTTCAATAATTTTTGACGCTTGCTCTGGATTTTGTACTGATATATCTAACTCATCATGTATCTGTATGTGTGGCACAATACCCTCTTTATATAAAGCTAACATAGAAGTTTTTGTCATGTCTGCTGCACTACCTTGAATTAATTTATTTAATGCTTTGTATGTAAATGCTCTTTTAATCCCCGGTCCGTATTCCCTTAATGCTTGTGCATGTGGTAAAGATTTATGTACACCAAACGTTGTAGGTTCCCATAGATCAAAGTGACATACACGACCTCCAATTGTTCTTATACGTCCACTATCTTGAGCTCTTCTCGATACACTATCCATAAGTTGTTTAACAAAAGGAGCATTCTCATGATATTTTTTTATAAGTCTTTCAGCAGCTTCTACTTGTAATCCAAGTTCAGCCATGAGTTTATTCTTACCCATACCATACATTAAACCTAAGTTAATTGTCTTAGCTTGTTTTCTTTCAATGTTAGCCATATCAGCTACAGCTTGGTGAAAGTCTGCGTCTGCATTTTTATAACTCTCTATGATAGTATCAACCGATCTAAAATTATCTAAGCTTGCGTAGTGTACTAATATTCTTGGTTCTTGTTGTGAGTAATCAAAGCAACCCCAATCACATTTTTCTTCTGGAATAAAGATAGATCGAATCATCGGTCCAAGATCCTTGTTCCTTGCTGGGACTTGTTGTAAGTTTGGATTACTGTAACTAAATCTTCCTGTTACTGTACCACCTTGATCGGAACGTATTTGATTGATGTCAGCATGAATTCTACCTCGATGTTCATATCTAATAATTGTATCTATAAATGTCGTATGAGCCTTATTAAGTTCTCTTGCTTGTGTAATACTTTTGGCCAAAGGATGAGGATGAGTTGCTAAAAAGTTTTTTGTAAAGCTAGGATTACCTTTATCTGTTTTGTCATAAGGTAATTTTACTTTATCAAATGCTTTTGCACAGCTTGCTGCTGCCCATATTTCTACATCAAACCCTACTTGTTTTTTAATATTTTGTAGTGCTAACTTTTCTTTTTTAATTAATTCTTCTTTTATGTCTGATGCTCTTTGCATATTAACACGAACACCTTTGAATTTCATATCAATCAAACAAGGAAACAAATCTGTTTCCAATGTAAAGACAGTCCAAAGATCTTGTGATGTAAGTTCTTGTTGTAATCGTTGCCAAAGTTTGAGTGTAAGTTCTGCATCTTTTTCTGCATAAGTTCCTACTTCCATGGCAGGTAATCTCCACATATCTTTCTTAGGATCTATGTTCCAATCTTTAGCTGCATCTTTTAAATTTGTTTCATTCTTACCAAACCCTACATACTCTTTACCCATAGAATCTAATGTGTAACTAAATCTATTTTCATTAATTAAGGACCCGGCAATCATTGTATCAATGATACGACCATTGATATTTAAACCCATGGCCTTTATCCAAGTCACATCATACATAGCGTTATGAAATATTTTGTTAGCGTTAGTGTTAAGAATATCCTGGAACCAATCTAAAACTATTCTTTTATCTAAGTTACCACCACCCTCATGAGCAATAGGATAATACCCAGACCAACCGTCTACAGCCACAGCAATACCAACAACAAATCCTTTACCTGTAATAGCACCGGATCCAAGTATTGTTAAACTAGGATCACATGTTTCTAAATCAATAGCTATTTCTTTAGCATTAGATAAATCTTTTAATTCAGTTGGAGGTAACCACTCTGTTTGAGGTTTAAACAATAAAGGTATTTGCATATTACTTGTTATTCTTTTCTAATTCTTTTTTCCAATGTTGGTAGTTAGCTTCTGATATATCTTTTACCAAATGTGGTAACCACGCAACATCTATCTCGGTCGGTTTTCCAACTTCGATATTCTTATATTCGTCCCTAGTTATACTATAATATAATTTACCGTCTTGATACATAATTCTCATAGTTTATATTCTACTCCTATTACAAACCCTATGTTTCCTGTGGTTTCATAAGCAGGTGATATAAACCAATAATTCTTTTTTAATCTAATCATCGGAGCTATATCCAAACCTGAATAACCTGTAACTAATCCTATTTCTAAATCACTGTTATAAAAATTAAATTTTTTTCCTGTGTAAATACTAATATTACTTTCACTATTATAATAAGCACCAAAAATATTATTATCTAAAGTACAACGTGCATGAGGATGTATGCTGTTATAATTATTTTCTAATCCTACATGTAAAGACATAGCAATTAAAAAAGATAAACAACTCATAATATATATGCCTTCTCATAATTTCTTGGATCTACAATATGTAATTCTTTTCTTGGTCTAGTCACTGCAACATAAAACAATCTATGAAAGTCGTCTGGATTTTTCTCTTTATGTTTTACAGCTTTGATAGTTAAGTCCGACATAATTAAAACATTGTCAGCTTCACCACCTTTGGCTCCATGTATTGTTGATAATAATATTCTAGGTGTTCTATTTATTTTTTCACCATTAGCTCTCATGTTTCTAATATAATTTTCTGTGACAGGATCTAATTTATCAAAAGCTTCAAACCAAACATTGTCAACTTGTAGGCCGTGATCTTTCATACAATCTTTCAAACTATATTTTTTATCACTCAACAAAGTTTTAGCGTCTCTATATCCCGGCATGATGTTCTCACCTAAATAAGCGTACATATTTTTTATCTCTAAGTGATTGAATTCACTACCTTTTCTCCATGCTTCCCAATTACTAATGGCAAGTAAAAGTCCTATGTCTACAGAATTTTTATTCTTATGTTGATAGTACCAACCTTGTAATTCACACAGCTCTTTAACATCACTTAAAAAATGATGAGCCGTAGATAGAACTAACCACTCACCTTGAGACATATCTACTTGAGTTACATCAGAATAATATTTTAAAATACCTTGTTCTTCTTTTGACTTGTATGATTTATCAAATCTATTTTCTACATTCTTAATTATTCTTTGTGATAGTTCATGTATAGGTCCACCAGGTATTCTGTAAGATTGTTTTAATGTTTTAATTTCATCTACTTCATCTTTCAATGCAATAAAGTGATCTATATCAGCCCCTGCCCATTTAAATATTGCTTGATCATCATCTCCTGCAATATAAGTTTTCTCTGATTTTTGCCATATGCTTTGAACCATTTTCCATTGTAGTCTATTTAAATCTTGAGCCTCATCTATAAACAAAACTTTAAATGGTGGTGTGTTACCTTGTTCAATAAAATCTTCTATAAGATCTGTAAAATCTTTCATACCATTTTCTTTTTTATATTTTTTTAATTCTTGATCTAACAAGATCAGCGTTCCTCGCTCCACGTCTGTAAGATGTTGATTCATGTCGTATTCTTCTTCCAAAGAAATACCTTTAATCCTTGCTCGTTCTATAATTTTTAATTCTTCACAATCAGAATTAAAGATACCGTCATCTTCTGAATAAGATGTACCTTTAATAATCAAACCATTTTTCTTACCAAACTCTAAGTAATCTCTATTACTCATCATTTGTTCTTTACTTGTACCTAGTAATCTAAATGCAAAAGAATGAAGAGTTCTAAAAAATTTTAAATCTTCTTTAGGGTCTAAATTAAATTTGTTTGAAGCTCTAGAGATAGCCTCATTAACAGCCTTCTTTGTAAAAGAAAAATATCCTATTTGTTTTGGTCGAACACCTTGTTGTATAAACTGATCAACTAAATCTAATAAAGTAGTTGTCTTTCCTGTACCGGGAGGACCAAGGATAATTGTTTTCATTAGTAATTCGTTTCTTTGTAAGGCCTATCACTAACACTTGGTTTAATAATTTTTAGAGATTTAATTTTAGTTATTCTAGGATTAGTGCCTTTGATACTAAGACTTCTTACTTCACCCTCGTAACAAGATAATTCCATCATTAAATTTCCTGTCTTTGTTTTATCAAGTTCCCAATTGTTTTTCTTTGACCAATTATAAAAGTCATCCATTTTAAAATAAGTATAACCCTCATCGGTCCACGGTGTTTTATTCAGTATGTCTTCTTTTGTTCTTGCTTGTGCCCTGTTTACTGTAAACTCATACAATAAATTTTCTAATTGATTGACAGCACTTAAAGATTCCATAGGTTCTATTTCTTGAATAGACTTCATTAATTCTTTTAACAAAGTTCTCCAATCATTTGATTTAGGTATAGGTACAATCAAACTAGCTTGAGACATACATGCGATAGAAAACATGTGAGCACTGTGTAATTGTTCTGTAGTAAATTTTAATCTCTTTCCGTCTACATTTAAAAACCATTGTGGAGGATCTGAAGTAATCTTTGTTAAATCATTTAACGGTGGCATTTCTTCTTCATCAAAACCTACACCAAATTTTTTAAGTCTACATAAACCAGAATTACAAACAGAATTAATAGGCGCTTGTTTACACCTATACTTATCATAACCTTTTTTACCTATTGATTTAAGAAGTTGTTGAACTTCACTAGATCTTAAAGGTGGACTCATGTAATTGATATTAGCGTCTTCAACTAAATCTTCCCACTTATCTGGTTCAGCCTGTTTGTAAAACATAGCTATGTTAAACAAAGCATTGTTTCTACCACCCTCACCAAATCCATCGTTAGCTAATTTATTTAAACAAGGTGGTCCGTCTTTGAAGACCTCTTCTTGTTTTGGTTTTTCAACTTTAATTTCATCAATACCAATTTCTTCTTGAACATAAATATCATAGAGCTCAAAAAATTCTTCAAGTGTAGCAGCGGTGCCATTATCGTTAAAAGCATATCTTAATCCCTTCATGTGATTGTGGTAAGGTAGATTTAAAAAGTTTCCTGTATCACCACGTTCTACAAGAACCTCTGTTTGTTTAGGAAAGATTTCACAATCCATATAACCTAGTAGTTCAGCTATTTGTTTTAATTTAGATTGCATGAGAGCTGCTGAGATAAATGTATTACAAAATAAAAATATATGTGCTCCCCCGGACTTTGATCTAAATAATATTAAAGGTAAGTTATTCTTTCTAATAGTTTCAATTATTTTTTTATGGTCTAGGTTGTATTTGTCTACATCAATACAACCCCATTTACATTTGTTCTCTTCATTAATAGGTATAATACCTAGTGCAGGATCTTTACCGTCTAAATGATCTTGCCACAAATCATCTGTTACTTGTTTTCTTTTTATAAAAGCTTTACCGTCTTGTTTGTTACCGTTAGTAGCTTGTTCACCAATAACATATTGACCGTAGGCACTTTGCATGCCTTGAAATATTTCTTTAAATCTCATGCTATTATCCAAAAAAATAAAAGTATAGGTCCCCAAAACCATACTGTCCAAATTTGAAACTCGTATTTAAAAAAAATCTTTCTAAGTTTATTTCTCATCGCCTATATTTTCTACCGTTATTCTCCATATTGTTGGTGTGTAAGTTGCTTCAATAGTTCTACCTTTATTATCCTTAGTTACATTCCAAGCTTTGTATTTATCTTTTTCATCTAAATTTATTAGTTCGTCTGGATATAATGGTGTTTTATTTTCTCTAATTAGTTTTCCTTTATAAAATCTTTTTACTCTGTACATAATTTTTCCTTGCAAAAAAAGGGGGCCGAAGCCCCCTCATATATTAATAGTTAGCTGCTGACTTAGCTTTGTCTTCTTCTTCACCATGACTTGTTTGAACATCACCTTTAGCAATACTTTCTTTAAAAGCTTTTGCTTGAGCATATAGTTCTTTATCTTGAACAGGACCTACTTTAGAAATACTCCAACCAAACCAAGTTCCCTTGTCATTTGATTGTGGCACTGTTTTAAGATTGTAAACATGACTATAAGGTTGTGGTGTAAAATGTCCGTTAGCACCTTTTAACTTTATAGTATTCATCATAGAGTTCCATGTTCTACTAGTTTTTAGTTGTGTAGATTTCATGGTAATTAAAGCAGTTTCACTTGAACCATTGTCTTTTACTATAGTTACAAAGTATGACGCAGTGTTTTCAATGTAATTACCACTTGGCAATCTATCCTTATAAGTAGCATCTCTTTTGGCTGTGCTTACAACCGGACTACTAACAGGATGTATTGCTACAGGTGCTGCTGTACCTTCACCTCTATCGGTCCACTCAACAAACTCTCTTTTGTAGTAACAAGGTATTAAGTTAATACCCTTTTCACCATCGTAGAGTTCACTTGTTACAGTGTTGTAGATCATACCAGGTTCGGCACCGTCTACATATTTTGAGTCACGTTTATTACACTGTGGTGATAATTGACCCAATATTCTTAAGAAGGGTAGAGCATAGTCATCGGATGACATATTCTCAAATCCTCCTTTAGCATCCTCTTCAAAAAGAGAAGCAGGTACTACTTCCGTCTTGCTTTTTTCAGCTATCTTTGTTTTCGTTTCGTCATTCATTTTTCGTTCTCCTATTATTTCCGACTGATTTTAGTTTGATCTTTAACATATGTATGAAAAAGATCAGAGGGCATGTCGAGGCCGGCCTCAACACGCTCTCTATATAGTGCTCTCAAAGTAGAACTCTCAACCTTACTAGATTGAGAAGGTTCCAAACCTTGATCCACTGCAGAGCCAAAGAAATCCTTAGCTCTGTTATCCTCACCTTTACCGAAATCTACACTAACACTGTTTTTAACAATATCACCTAGATCGTTTTGGCGAAGCCATTGATAGCATGCTTCCCTTTTATTTACGTCTTTGGGTAGGGTGCAGCTAAATACTTTTCTGATTTCAATCATTGATCCATCAGATAATTTTATAGATGTAATACCTTGCTCTGCAAGTATATCTGGAATTATTTCAGAACTTAAATTATCATGTTGTTCTTTTAATTTTTTAATTAACTTTTCTTGTTTATCAATCTCGTTTTCTAAAGATTGAAGTTTATAACACTGTTGAGATAATATATCTAAATCAGTTTTTTCAATTATCTCTTGTTGGTCTTCTTCAAAGTTAATTGTATTGTTGTCGTTCATTTTGTACCTCTGTATTCTTTCTATTAGGTTATTAGTCTATGGCTATGTTATCATCTTTCTGATACAAATCAATTGATAAGGGATAATATTTATATTCTCTTTTATCCCACTTCAATAAATTAAACATACCGTTGGTTGTTTCGCTGACTATGGCTGTGGATAATCCAATAATTGCCGGGTCACCTAAACATAGAATATAATCTTGCTTTCTAAAATCTCTTAAGTTTTTTCTCATCTTAAAAATAAAAGGTGAGGAACTAAAAACTATTTGAGATAACATAGGTAAGCAAATAACTAGTTGACCGAAATCACCAGCGCTTAATATATTCATATTAGTTGGTGGATGCTGTAAAACATACACAAACTTTTGTTCAGGTTCATTCTTTAACGTATCTAAGAATTTTCCTAAACTATCTTTTTTGTATAATTCAAATACTTCTTTTCTCATTTGTTTTCTTTCTTGACATAAATATAATTATTCCTATATAAATTACAAGTAAGAAAGAAGATAAAAGTTATGATAGAACACTATAAGTTTAAGACTAAGCCATATAGTCACCAATTAGATGCATTACAAGCATCTTGGAATAAAAAAACATTTGCTCTTTTTATGGAAATGGGCACCGGTAAATCTAAAGTATTAGTAGATAACATATCTATTTTATACGACAAGGGTGGTATTAAAACTGCTTTGATTGTAGCTCCTAAAGGTGTCTACAAAAATTGGCATGACATAGAAATACCTGTTCATTTAGCTGAACACGTTGAAAATACAATGGTTTTATGGGAAGCAAACATCACTAAGAGAAAACAAAATGAGTTAGATACTTTATTTGAAAACGATGGCAAATTAAAAATATTAATTATGAACGTAGAATCTTTTTCTACATTAAAAGGTGTTGCTTTTGCAGAAAAATTTCTGAATAATACTGTAGGACCTAGCCTAATAGGAATTGATGAGTCTACGACAATCAAAAATCCCACAGCTAAGCGAACAAAAAACATTTTAAAAATAGGGGAGTTAGCGAAATACCGTAGAATCTTAACAGGGTCTCCAGTTACCAAGTCACCACTTGACTTGTATTCTCAATGTAAATTTTTAGATGAGTATCATTTAGGTTATGGTTCTTATTATTCTTTTAGATCTCGATACGCCAATATGATTGAAAGAAATTTTGGTGGACGTAGAGTTCAATTGATATCTAGTTATAGAAGACTAGACGAACTAACAGGTATTATAGATAAATTTTCTTATCGAGTTCTTAAAAAAGATTGTCTTGACTTACCAGAAAAAACTTACACTAAAAGAATTGTAGATTTGACTGATGAGCAAATCAAAATGTATACAATGATGAAACAAACAGCCTTAGCTGAGTCTAGAGGTAAAATTACAAGTACTACAAATGCCATGACACAATTAATGAGGATGCAGCAAATAGTTTGTGGCCACGTGAAGATGGATGATGGGTCCATGGTTGAGGTAAAAAGTAATCGTATAAATGAATTGATGTCAGTTTTAGAAGAAGTGGACGGAAAAGCGATTATTTGGGCAAATTACATCTATGATATAGAAAAGATAGTTGAAGCCTTAAAAAAAACCTACGGAGAGGACTCTACAGTAGCATACTATGGTGCAATTGATACAAACACACGCCAAAAAAACATTGCTCTGTATCAGTCTGAAAACAGTCCTACAAGGTTTTTTGTTGGAAACACTCAAACCGGGGGCTATGGAATCACTTTAACCGCTGCAAACACAGTAATTTACTATTCTAACAATTATGACTTAGAAAAAAGACTACAATCAGAAGATAGAGCTCACAGAATTGGTCAAAAAAATGTTGTCACTTACATAGACTTGATGACAGAAAAAACTGTAGACGAAAAAATAGTAAAAGCTTTACGAAATAAAATTAGTATAGCTAATGAAATCATGGGTGAGGAGTTAAAAGATTGGATATAGTAAATCAATTCTTTAATTGGTGCTGTCAAGTGTTAGTTGTTATAGGAGATTTTACAGGTTGGGGTTACGAATTAGCTAATATTATTATATTTGTAATAGTACAACCAGGTTTGATTTTACTCTTTTTTTGTCTTTGGATTCGTGTTAAAATACTTAATGGCCACTACGGAAGAAAAACAAAACGTACTTAGAACTCTCTTTAATAAGATACCTCCTAACATGAGGTTATTTGTTTCAGATCTAATGGGTAAAGATGAGTTAGTGACCAATAAAAATTTTACAGATACTCAATTAGATATTATGAAAGAAGCAGCAGCAAAAGCTATAGGAGAAGGAAAAAATTATTTGAGCTATGGTGATTATCCTGAAGGTGAAATGAACTACAGTCAAAATTTTTTAGATAAAATGAAAGACCCAAACTTTCAAATGAGAACAACAATAGGTTCAGCAAATATTAAAATAAATGATGAAGGAGATGTTATCCTAACTGATCAATTTAATTTTAATGATGCTAAAGATGTTAACAGCCTTAATGATTTGAAAAATGCTCTTGTAGATATTTTTGGAGAAAAAGGCGCTTACAGAAAGTTAAGGGCAGTAGGCACATACTTTGGATCACCGGAAGGTGAAGGTGCTCCTATCGAACTTAATCTTGGAAAATTAACTTAAGACCAAGGGACGTATTGAGTTTGTCCGTTATTCTTAATAGCTTTTAAAGTACTCTTCCTCGGTTCACGGTCCTTGACCATTGAACAATGTATCCACCCGGAACTAGGATCACCGTCATTATAAAATTCTAAAATTAATTGATCGTATTCGATGTTATCTCGAATCCACAAACCAAGCTCTTGATTATCTACTCCACCTATTTCAAAGTCAGCAGCTTCTCCTTTAGCATGCTGAGATCTAGAAGAAGAACCAATGGCTTCACAAAGATCCACGCTTCGATATCCAGATGACACAGTCACAGGCTTACCAAAATGATTTCTGATAGGTTGTAATAAAGTTTCAGCTACATGTTTTAAATTTTCTATGTGTTCGTCTGTCGGTGTATTATCTATATTTTTTCTAATAGCTGTTTGAGATTTAGTCATCTCTGATAGTGTAAAGTTTTCTGATAGTTTCATAACATCCCCAATAAAGTTTCTATAAACATTAATCCTACAGCCCCCACTGTAGATAATACAACCCAATAGATTTTGTCTATCTTACCACCCAACTTATCAATATCTTCATGCATATGTTTAAGGTGATTATTTTTAATCTCGTTAATCTCCTTTTTAACTCCTGTAATATGTCCGTGTAATGAAATAATATGCTCCCTTTGTGTTCTAGGTTCTATTGTCATTTTGATACTATTTGACCAAAGCTGTTGATTGTAGCATTATTAGTTGTACCAAGTTTATTTTGATTTTCAATAGGAATAGTCGATCCTGCTACTTGAGTTATTGTTGAAGGATCACTACTAATTTGTTGAAAATAAGAAGTATCGTTAGCAGGTAATTCTACTTCTTTAAACGGATTAGGTAAGGTTGTTAATTCAGGTAAACCTAACGGAGTATTTTTATATACTCTAAGCATACTATTTATATAACTATTAGCTGCAATATAAGGATTAGCTTTACCTATGTTTCTAGCATTTTCTGCAAACTTATCTTTAACGCTATCACTTATTTCAAGAGGTTTAAATCTTCCTCTTTGTAGAAATCTTAAATCTGTTTTGACTCCTCTTTCCTCAAAAGATTTTTTAACACTAAAAGGAGAAGCACCTAATTTTAAAGCTGCAAAATAATCTTTCATCATTTCTTGTTTAACTTTATAAGCAGCTTTATTTGCTATTTGATACCTTTCAACAATATCACCAGGGGTTATGTCACCACCTTTTAATAACTTAGATGTAAATTCTCTTCTAGAATTTCTAATTCCTGTTTGATATTTAGCTATTTTAAAATTAATTGCTTTTTCTGTATCTACCGGTATTACTCTAAAACCAGCAAGTCCTGCTAACTCATCACCTAATTCAAAACTTCTACCATAATCATCTGTTTCACCTTTAATAGTTAAACCTAATCTATTAAAAGCAGCAGCAGAACCCGGTGTTTGTGATTCAACCAAATGTTTTATTATAATAGAGGCTTTTTCTCCAAAAGGAGTTTGATCAGTATAAAGAACTTTACCTTCTCTAGTTCTACCTCCCCTAGCTATAATATCCATAGAAGCTTCAGTCCAAATAGATTCACTAATAAAAGGACTAGCTACTTCTTTTGTTGATTCAAACATACCTCTCATAAAATCATTCATGATACCGTCTTCATCTGTTCTACCTTCTTGAACAGCGTTAAGAACTGTTTGAACAGGTCTTGTTATTGTATCAAAAACATTAGTGCGAGAAAAATCTATGTATTTTAAGTCACCTGTTTCTTTATTTCTAATTGGAATTAAAGTAGAATTTTTAGACCAACTAGGAACATATCTTCTTAAAGCTTCCATTTCTTCTTCAGTAACATTATATAAAGCCTTTGCTCCTTCAACGACAGCATAAGGAACAGCAGTGGCCGTTACACCAAAACCAAATAATCTTCTATAACCACTTTTTCTTCTAGGGTATACAATTTGTCCGTTTGCCAAACGAAATGATTCATTAATATCTTTAAGACCTTGTTCAACAATGTTTGTACTTACTCTAATCATTTCAGCAGGAAAAGATACAAAGTTTCCTACAGGAAACTTTCTTGTTGATTTTACAAAACTACCAACATAATTATAATTAGGAACTGTGTTTTTTACAATATTAGCAGCTTTGTCTATTGCTTCTTCACTACTTATTTTTATTCCATATTTAGCATAATCATCTAAAATTTTTTGATGTTCCATTATAAAACTAGTCATTTTCCAAACATCATCCCCTGCTGTGTAAAATTCTTCACCAATTTTTGTTATTGTTTTTGCTTTATTAAATAAAGAAGAAACAAGATTGTTTGGATTAATATTATCTCCCAAAAATGTCATTTTTTTTAATAATTCTTGAGTATCTCCATATCGTACATTACTACTAACAACTTTCTTTTCTTGTAGCATTCTATAAAAATCATTACCTTCTGGTGTTCTCGCACCTTTCATAGGTATTTGTAAAGATTGATAAGCTCTTTTAAAAGCTTTTCCACTAGGTATGTTTCCATTTGCTGTAACAAAGTTAAGTCCACTTACAAAGTTACGAACGTGTGTAATAGGTGATAAAATTGTTTTTGCAATTTGAGAAGTTGCTTTAGGTAAAAGAACAAAATTGTTCCATATATAACCAAACGCATTAGAGTTACTTATTATATCATTACTAGCCCCTGTTACAGCATCAGCTATGGCTGTGGATGTGTAAACGTCTCTAAGAGGGTTAGTTCCACCCACTAAAGATTCATCTGGCATATTAAATTGAATTCGTTTCACATCTTTTCCCCAAATTTTTCTAGCTTCATTTAAAGCTATTCTTTTACCACCTCCTTCTCTTAATCCTGTTTCAGGATTAATATTTTGATATTCATCAGGATCAAAAAATATTTTGTATTTTTTAGTTGCTTGTTCTTTAGTAAGACCTTCACCACCTCTGTAATCAACATATTTTTCAAAAGCTTGTTTTTGTGTAAGCCCTTCACCACCATTAGCAATGGATTGTTGTGCTTTTATAATCATTTGTTCTTTAGAAAGTTTTTGTGAATCCCTAACTAATTTGTTAGAAGCATTAAATATATCTTTAAAATATTGATTTTCTCTTGCTAATATAGATAATCTTTCTGTTGCACCCAATATAGTAATAGCAGCATTATTTTGTTTACCATATAACTCTTCTACGGATTTTTTAAATTGAGGAGTTAAATCATTAAAAGAAACCACTGTTCGATTTGGTTTTTTAATAAAAGAGTTATAAGCACTATCATTAAGAATACTTTTATTTACAAGTTCTTCTGGAAGATCAAAAAGAGCACTAGGAGATCTACCTTTAAGAACAGCTAAAGATTTTTTATTAGGTAATCTAGCTGTTTCTAAAATAGTGTTCATAGCTGTTTCTGCTTGTTCTGAAGTTAAACCATTATTATCTATTAAAGTTTGTTTAAATTTATTAGCTAATTGTGCGGTAGGTTTATAGTTAAATAAAGGAACAACAGATTTATTACCAAATATTTCAAAATTTGAAGTCAATATGTCAGTAACTTTTTCAGATATTACTTCTTTAAATTCTTTTAATTCTGTTGGATTCATGTTTCTTCCAAGAGAAGTAAACGCACCATCCCATTCTTTTCTTATAGAATTCATACTGTCAAAAATTTTATCTACTTCTACTTTAGACAAACCATATTCAGGTGACTTAAGAATTTTTTTAAGTTTTTCTTTTTGTGCATTACCTAATTCACCAAATTTAAATTCAAATAAATCTTCTCTTTTTTTAGGTAATGGTATTCCAAGTTTTTTATTCACAGATTCTTCAAATTGATCTTTAGCAAATTGTCTTGCTTTTGTTTGAGCATCAAACGTTACTTGATCTACACCTTTAGTAGTTACACCTGAAGAGTCTGTTAAAATGTCATTAATTTCTTTAAAAATTTTTTTCTTTTTTTGATTGTCAGTTAATTGACCTTTTGGAGTTCTATATAATTTTCCTTTAAAACTAGGAAACCAACTATTAACTTCTTTGGTTATGTTTCTAGATATTTCTGTAGCTCTGTTAATATCTCTTTCTCTAAAACCTTCTAATCTTTTTCCTTCTAAAAAAGCTACTTCATCTAAATCACCTCTAGATCTAAATTTTCCTGCAAACTTATCAAAAAACTTATCTATTTTTTTAGTGCTTCTAGAAAGCATTTTGTTTGAGTTCGCCATTTTTTTAATAGAGGCACCTACTCCACCTATTACTCCAGAAAATAAAACACTTTCAGTACCAAACTTTAATCTGTTTAAAAGATCTCTACCCGGATCAAAGTCCTTACCTTCTCTATTAATTTTTGTTGGGCCACCAATTAAGTCTCCAATTGATCCTACTTCAGAAACATCTGCTATAAATACCCCATCAGCAATACCTGCCCCCAATGCACCTGCTGCAAATTTAGCAGTTTTACCTTTAGCATTTAATTGAGCTGCTTGTTTTCCAGCTTTAGATAAAGCTGTATTATTTAATGTAAAATAAGTTCCTGCTCCTTTTGCAGTTAATGCTCTTTCGGCTATCTTCGCTGCTCTAGAGGCTGCTCCTATTGCTGGTACACCAAGATTAACTAATGTTTCTGTTATTTTTCCTGCTGCTGTTGATTCAGCTAATTCATCTAAAGGATTTATTTTATCAAAGAAAGCTTCTACTTTAGCAGCACTATTGGTGCCTGCACCTAAATCTATAAGAGTCGCTCCTAATGAAAATAATCCTTCAGGTATTTTAATTAATCCAGAACCTATACCTGCAAGAATAGAAGTTATTGTACCAACTTCGTTTTCAGGTTCTTCGTAGCCCTTTACAATATATCTTTCGTTATCGGCCATTTAGACTCCTTTAATTTATTTTAAACTATTAAAAGCTTCTTCTGGGTTTGTATATTCTATTGTGTTTGTACCATCAAAAACTATATATTTTTTAGTTTGTGGATCAAAATTAACTGCTCCAGGTACAAGTTTAGGTTGTTTAAATCCTTTTTCAGGTTTACCTGGTTGTACAGATTCGTATCTAACTAATTGTAAATTAGGATATTTAGTAGATTGAGCATAAAATTCAGCATATCCAGTCTTGTACTTATCTTCATGATCTGTATTTGCTTCAAAATCTTGAAGAATTCCTGCTCTTACATTTTCAATAGGTTGTGAGGGAGCAGTTTTATCAAATAATCTAGATAAAATATCTTGTGATGATAAATCAGGATCTAAACGTTGAATTGCTTTAATGGTTTTACCTATCTCTCCTTCATCTTTACCATCTAAATATTCTTTTATAGCTAACTCTTTAGCTTTTTGTTTTGTATCTGATCTATCTAATTCTTTACCTGCAGCATCAATAGCGCCACCATAATCTTCATCTAATAAAAATTTAGAACTTGCAGTTAATGCTTTAAAAATATCATCTTTTTTATCGCTTCTTAATAAATTTTCATACATATCGGCTTGACTAGATATTTCTTCTTCTAAAGAATTAACATCATCAACTTTAATAACTTCTTGATTTGTATCTTTAACAGTTGGTTCAGGTTTAGGATCCATTGAAACATTTACATCTTCTTTTATTTCAACGTTAGGAACATCTGTAGTTGTATATGTGGGTGCTATTTTTTCTAAAATTGTGGGTCCTTTTTCATCTTTATTAATAGATTTGTATTGATCATAAGTTTGTTGACCGTATATAGGACTAAAATAATCTGCTGTTGGTTCTCCACCAAAAAGAAGTTTTGAATAATTAACTAAATTTGAAATAGTATTTCCAATAGGAGATATAGCAGTATTAGATAAATATTGAACAGGATTTTCTATGTATTTTTTAAAAGGAGATCTTTCAAAACCTACACCTCCTCCTGCATTAATTGTTTCTGTTTCAGGTTGTTCTATACCCATTACATTATAATCTATTGTACTTTTTTTCCCTGCATAACCACCAGGTTCATCCACAAGACCTCTTTTAGGAATTAATCCAGACGTGATCCCTGTTCCACGGCTATCGACTTTACCACCACGTCTAAACATAGGTCTACTTAAAGTTTTACTCATTAACCGAACAATCCTAACTGACCACCAATACCTGCAAGACCCGCACCCATTCCAAGAATTTGAGATAGTGGGCTAGGAGGAGGTGTTGATGTTGTGGAGTAACCTGCTTGTGCTGGATATCCACCTATTAATCCTGTTAATTGTTGACCAACAAATCCTAAGTTTTGTTGATCGGCAAATGCTGCTTCTCTATCTGCTGCGGCTTGTGCATCGATAATAGCTTGTGCCTGTGCTTGTTGCTGTTGACCTAATTGACCAACACCAGAAATTTGTTGTTGTGCTAATTGTGGAGCTAGTTGAGCTAGTCCTTGTTGTTGTGTAGATAATGCTTGTTGATTAGCAAAAGCTTGTTGTGCTGCTTGCTGTGATTGTTGAAAACCTTGTTGTCTTAATTGTGCTTCTAGTTGTGCTTTATTAAAAGCAGTAACCGCATCAAACTCACCTTCTTGAGCACCCTGTCTACCACCACCAAAGGCACCAAACTGAAATGCTTGATCACCAATTGCTGATCTTTGTGCTGCTCTTTCTCGTTCCAAAGCAGCAAGAGAAGCATCAATAACTTCTTGTTGATAGGGTGACATAAAATCTTGATAGGCTTGAGGCCCTGTTAAACTTTGAGCAGCAGTAGCATCAGTACCTGCTTGATTTAAGAACGGTTCAAAAGAACCTAAACCACCTGCTAAAGTTCTAGCTTGTTGTTGTAAAGCTGTTTCGCCTGCTACAGTAGGTTGATAAGAACGTGTATCAATAGGTGTTCCTAATTGTTTAGTTAATTTATCTACAAGTACCTCGCCACCAGCTTCTATAAAAGGAGCAGGTCTTGTTATTGTTGTATCTACCATTATACTTTACTCTCTAATTGATTCATTAATTGATACATTCTTTGTGCTCCTTTATTAACACTACCACCACCAGCAGCTCTAACGGCATCAGCCGTCATAACAAATTCATTTTTTGACAATCTTGCGGGGACATCATCAGCTTTCTCTTTAGACCCCACAGGTATAAAGCCACCGCCTCTATAGTCCATTTCCATAGAAGGCATACCACCCATTTTTAAAGTTGCAAGTCCACCTTTTTTAGCACCAAAATATTGTCCTGATTCTCCACCCATCATTCTGTTATATATTTCCATAATTTCAGTTGGTGACATTTGAGAAGTATTAACTCCCATTTGTATTAATTGTTGTTGCATTTTACCTAAACCGCCACCGGCATTGTCTGCTATCATTTCACTAGGGTCTAATAAACTTTTAGGTCCACCTGCGAAACTTCTATCGTCCACATCTTCTAATTCACCCGGTAAATCTATTAAGGTATCAGCAGGATTTCCAGACTCCGTAGGTTTAGGGTCAAGTATAGACATAAGTAATCTAGGAGGTATTTGTTCTTCTATAGATTCTTGTGTCAACATATCAATTATAGATTGACTAGTAGGATCACCACCAAGAGCTAATCCTACACGACCACCTTTATTGTAACTTGGTCTATTGGCTATGTAATCATCAATTTGTTGTTGTGAATATCCTGCGTTGGCGAGATAACTTTTTAAATAACCTAAGTACTCAGATGTATTATATCCATCTTCTGAATTTTGATAAGCGTCTTGTGCAGCTTTAGCAGCATCGTAAATATCAAATCCCGCTCCCGCTGCTGCTTGTGTTCCTGCAGCTTTACCCACATTAGCTATTGATGAAAGTATTTTACCCTCTTCACCGGAAACACTTGGATTTAAAAAGTCTCCAACTTTAGCTGCAACTTCTTTACCTTCTGTACCTACTTTTTGTAAAAATGTTTTATCTGGTGCTGGAACATCTTGTCGAATATCTGCAGAAGTTGGAAGAGTTTTAAATATTCCAGATAATGCAGCTTTTCTTAAATCTGTTTTACCGTCATTAACAGCACTGTCTGCTAATAGATTAGCAAAATATCCTCTAGCAAAATTACTCATAATTCCTGCACCACCGGGAACTAAAACAGATGCTAGGGGTCCTATAAAAGGTTTAATTTCATTAGGTACAATTCTTGAAATAACTTTGTTAACAGGTTTAAATACGTCTGATACTACGTCTTCTGCTTTTTTAAATACTTTACCCATTAGGCGTAGTGTCCTTTTGTGTAGCGAATAGCCATTCTTTTAATTGTTTCATTATCTGACATTCTTAACCATTTCACAGGTTTATTATATCCTAATAATTTAGTAAAGTATTCTTTACTCCACTTCATCACCTTCTTAATATTACCACAACATATAGTATCTATATGCCAAGCTATCGTTCCACTGTTATAATCTTCAGGGTGTAAATCTGCTGTTTTCATAAATTTTTGTTCTGTTTCTTCATTTAAAAAAGCCCAATTGGTAAAAGCAATTGGTAAATTATTCTCATAATGCACTTTGTATTGTCCTAATCTAATGGATGGTAAAATATGTTGGAGCACGTCCTCGTACGTGTGGTCTTGATAGCGAGGAAAAGATTTATATAGACCACATATCATGGCCATATCCCTTATTTTATCTGCATCTATCATAAACACATTACTTTTTTTTGTTTCAAAAATCAACTATTCATCCTCAGATTCTGATAGAACATCTGGCATTTTAGCGACTTTTATATTGACACTTCTAGATATATCTTCTTGTTTTGTATCTGTATTAGAGTCATTTACATCGTCTTCTGCTTCTTTATCTGATGAATATTCTTTGTTAGTTTTAAGGTTTTTAACTGTTACTTCTGTTTCAATGTCAATTTTTTCTATAACTTTACCATTGACTATTGTATCTACTTTACCTTTTTCTACAAATGATACCATTTTTACCTCCTATGTTGTCCTAGTCATTTCTAACACAGATAATATGACATGAAGTCTATTAGCTGTAGCTGCCGTGACTTTGATTATTTCTGTTTCTTCTACAACCAAAGGTTGTGAAAGAAGTTCTTTAGTAGCTTTTGCACCAACTGCTTCTTCTTTATAAACACTAAAAACACTACTACCATTAGTTATAGTAACTGTAAGAGTATCTGCACTAGCAGAATCATTTGATACAATGATTGATTTTATAATACCTGTGGTTTCAGAGGGCACTGTATAAAGAGTTGTTATATCAGTAGTACTAAGATCTACTTTTTTATTTAAATAATTATTAGCCATTAAGCAAAGAAGAAAGCAAAACGTTCTTCTTCCTCTCTTAAATTTTGTTGATATGTTGTATTGAGCTCTTCAATCAATGCTGCAATACCTCTGTTAATTTGTCTTTGATTAGATACTTCATAATCATTTTTAGGTTCTGGTATTCTTACTACTATTCTTGCCATTATCTCATTCCATCTGGTTTAACATCAAGAGTTAGTGTTCCATATCTCCACTCTTGATTAATATCTGTGTTTGCAACTTTAACACTAACATATCTTCCTCTTGCTCTTGTATCAACTTTATCTGTACTTGAGTTTATAATAAAAGGACTATGTGTAGAACTAAGGCCTGTTTCTGAAGGGTATCTTTTAACAGCTAGTGTCACTGTGGCGTTACCTTCCAAGTCTTTGAAATCAGGTATAAAACGACTAACCGATACAAAGTTCTCTCCAGCACCTGTTTGGCTTTGTAAATCAAAATCATAAGACTGTATGTTGGATTCTATGGTAGTAACGCTTCCATCTTCATTCACTTGATCCGTTCCTATTTCATGTTCAAAATATATTGTTTTACCTAATCCATCTTCTCCTAAAATAACAGGAAACGTTCCTGTGCCGGTATCATCAAACTTTGTTGCATGAGGTTTCGGATATAAGTTTGCATCAATCCAAGAAGTCCTCGCTTCGCTATTCGTGTACCATACACCACCGGGAACTTGTGATGATTCAGCATAATTATATGTTACTGCTTTGTTGTTAAAGTCACCACCTGCAGTAGGAGAAGGTGATTCTGTATACCACCAAGTAACTTCTGAGAATAAATTATTTAATCCTGCAACAACTTGTTGTCCCTTGGTTGTATCTAAACTATTAAATACTTCGTCTTCTACAGAACAAGGTAGAGTTTTAACTGTACCGTCAAATAAAAAGAAACCTTTTGTACCCATCCAATAAGCAACACCATCTACTTCTATAGCAGCATTCTTACCAATCAAACCACAGTTAGTACCTACTTGTTCAAAACCAAATATAAAAGGAGATCCGACAAACTTCATTGTATATAAAGCTGTATCAGTCCATATCAAAATATTTTCTTTTGCTTTTAAAGCACCTATGATTTTTGTTCCGTCTTGAAGTCTTTGAGAACCTGCTGTATTTGTGACACTAGGTGTATAGCTATTAATATTTTCTCTTTCTGAAAATCTTATAAACATATCATCTTGAGTTGTTGTTGTACCCACGGTTGTTTCTGTACCAAAATGTATTAAGTGTCTTGTGGTAGGTGATATCAAAGTTAATCTTGATGCTGTAGGATTATTTCCTGTTGCAAAATTTGTTGTATCTAAAGCTGCTCTAGTTGTTAAAGGTGTTGTAGCTGAAGGGTTCCATGTAAAAGTTTTACTATTAGCAACCGTTGCAACCAATACTTCACCAAAATTATCTAAGGACCAAAGACCGGGTTCTAAGTTTACTTGACCAGCTTTGACTGCATCACCCCAAGCATTATAATCTGTTGCGTTGACTACGGCTGTTCCGTTATCATGAGTCACAGCAGTCGTGCCTAGAGCTCCTCGTGTACATCCTGTCAAGTCATTAGTAGACTTTCCTGTATATGTAATTAATTCTGATTCAATTAATATTGTACCTGCTGTCGGAAAAGAAGCAGCACTAGTAAGTGTTATGGTTGTTTCACTATTGTCTAGTGCTTCGTTGACAGTTGTTGACGCTGCATCAGATATTGTACCACCCCATGTACTAACACCCCAACCATATCCATAAGTTTGTTTTTGTGGGCCAACTACAAAATAAAAATCTATTGTTGTAGATCCACCTGTACTTACAGTTCCTGTTGCTGCTGCAGAAGAAGTGATTGTAAAAGTGGTTGTACTAGGAACAGTGTTAACCATAAAAACTTTGTCTTCAAAATTACTAGCACTAAGTCCTGTACCACTAGGTAGAGTTACTGAATCTAATTGTAGAATATCTCCAACACTTGCACCATGAGCACTTGAAGTTGTAATTGTAATAGAAGTAGATTCATCTGTTGTTGCTAAAGTGGCACTTGTTTGTCTTCTAGTAGAATCAAAAGGAGTAATATCATGAAGCTGACCTTCAAAGAATAATAATAAAAACTTATCTGTGCCTAGAGCAATATACCTATTACCAGTTGTATCTATAAAAGGTTTTTGTGCACGAACAACTCCGACAATACTATCCGAAATTAAAGAAGACCAACCACCTATTTTTTCTGGTAGGCCATAACGAAATCTTACATTAGAACTATCAACCCAACGATTCTCAGCACCTTTGGTAGTGTTCTGTTTATCTATTCCAGGAATAATTTCGAAGTTAATAAGAGACAAGATTATCTCCTATATAAATGTCTTATAAGTCCAACCTCTAGTTGCATTTGCAAAGACTAATGTAAAAGACTGACCATTTGTTGAAACTGTTAAATTAGATGCACTTGAATTAATATTAGAACTATTTCTATTAATAACTAAGTTATTAGAACCAAATGTTCCTTTTCCATCTATAAAATGAACTTCATCTCCTACACTAGGACTTGCAGGTAATGTTATTGTGACAGCAGTAGAACTTGTATCTACTATGATTTGATCATCTGCAACAGCAGTATAAGCAGAAGTAGTTGTTACATATCCTTTTTTTATCATGCCTTTTACAATATTTGTTCCGTCTGAGAATAATAAAGTAGTAGAACCTCGAGCTAGTGTAACTCCAGTTCCTGATGCTGTTTTAAATGTTAGTGTATAATGACTAGAACTTCTATCTGTTGCATCAACAACCAACCAAGCTTTCTCTACAGAATCTGGAACAGTGATATTTCTATTCGCAGCAAGTGTTCCTGTTAATTTGATAACAGCATTACGGCCATTAGAAGATGCTCCGTCTGCTATAGTTGTTGTTATGTCTGCATTGGTAACAGCAATAGAAATATAACCTCCTACTGCTTCTTGTATTAAATCTAAATTTGTATTAGTAACTGTGCCCCATAAACCAGCTTTTTCGCCAGTGGTCATTTTTTCTAATTTTAATGATGTTGAGTATGATGATGACATGTGTTCTCCATTTTATCTTAAGTTTCTACGTTTGTCCATGTTTGACTTGCGCCTGTGTTTATGTCGTTCCAAGTAATAACACCCGGTCCGGTAACAGCGGAAGTTAAAAGATTAGTTCCCGGTATAACAACAGCCTTAGCTACAATGGTCACCGTTCCGCTAGCCACGGTTCCCGCTAAGTTAGTTGTGACTCCTACGTCAGCAGCAGCTTTTGGTGTAGCACTACCTAAGCTAGAGGTAACTGCATTGGTGGTAACCAATACGTTGGCCTTACCTACAAAGCCTAAGCTACCAATAGCTATGTTAGCTATATTAGTTGTTGGTGAAACATCCGCATTCGCTTCAATCGTTGCAATGTTTCCTAAGCTTATTGTAGCTTGAACACCTTCTAAGTTTACTGGTTGATCAGTATATCCTGAAAAAGAGTATTGACCAAAAGGCGATACACCAAACACGGTTACGCTCCTGGGTCGGTTATTGTATTACCTGCTGCAACCCACTCAAGGATCTCTTGATACATTCTGTTATTTTCATCATGAGGAACTGTCCACTCTTTGTCATCATCATATACAACAATATAATTGTGTTTTGTATTTTCATCTATCAATGGTTGTTTTGTTACACTTTTAATATTACTCATCTATAACTCCGAGTCTAATTCTATGTCAGTCACGTTTGTAGTCGTACCTCTGTCTGTTTTTTCAGCAAAGACAGAATAACCCTTATCAGTTATTGTTTGTGAATCTATAGTTCCTGTATTATTTGTTTTAGAAACACTAGGTGCTGCTCTCATGGTTGTGTTAAAAGCAAAAACACCTCCTAGTCTTGTTGTTGTATTTCCGTCAAGAGCGGTTGTCCATAATTTAAAACTTGCGTAATCCTGATAATATCTACAACACCTTCTTAAATTTTCGTCAATGCTCTCAAAACGAAAACTAGGTATGGATGTAGAATCGAACTCACCGACTTCCATTTGTATACCTGTAATGTACCATTCATTAGATGTGCTACTAGCTAAAGCTAAATTATCAGGATTTTTTTTAGAGTTAACATTAGCCTCCCAATCTCCAGTTGGAGTTCCAGAAGTGAAACTAGATCCACTATCTAGCCACCATCTTACATCTAAACTTAAACCATTATCATTGTTTAATGAATTACTTGTATTTCCACTAAAAGTTACAATTTTCTTTTCCCAAGTGTTAGCTGATGAGATTGTATAAGATTTTACCTGTATTTTTGAATTATCATGATCTTGCAACATACAAGTTGCTGTAGTTGCTTTATTACATTTTACCCAAAAAGATAATGTTAAACTTTGAGCGGATGAAGTACCATATGCAAGGTGTTGTAAATTTTGACCTTCAAATTTTTGTCTTAAATAAAATTCGTCATTTGCAGATGGAGAGGCGTCAGCAGTAGTACAATCAAGTTTTAAAGATTTTGCAAAACCTTGACCAGTTGGAACATCTGTTGATTGACTCATAGTCCAAGTTCCTAAAGTTGCAAGATAAATTTGATATCTATCGATAGTATGATAACCAGCTGAAGTAATAGAAGCTGTTGAAGTTGATCTCTGTGCAATAGACATATCTCCGTTGATAATGATCGGAGTTGTAATTCTATCGCTTGGGTAACCTTTCTTCGTTAATCCTGCATTGGGTAATGTATTAAGTGCCATGTTATACTCCTATGTTAATTTAAATCCTTGCCAATAACTTTGACTTGAATAAACATTATTACCACTACCAGATGTTGTTTGAACATAAGTTTCTATATAATCACTTGCACTTAAATCTAGTATTGCATTATGATGAAAAGAAAAATCATTATCACTATTAGCATAGTTATATATATTTCTATCCATACCACTTACCGCAGAGCCATTTTTATAATATTTAAATGTATAATATCCTAATGAATTACCTATTTTATAATGTGCCATAAACAAATACTTACCTGCTTTACCACTTGGAACAGTAAATTTATTAGAAGCAAAAGCATTATCTGAGTCAAAAGTTTCAGAATTCCATGTCACTTTAACAAAGGTATCATTTGTTAATCCAAAATTACTTGAAAGTCTTACATCAAAATTAGGTGTGTTAGTAGCAACACTTTGAGATGTTATATTACCAGAACCGTCAGAAGTGATTAAAGCATTATCCCCGCTGTCTGCTATTATATTTACTTTAAGCTTACTGGTCATCTATGCTCCTATTAATTTGTATCCAAAAAATCTAGCCCATGCAGATTGTAGTGTTTCAGTTGCATTACTGTTTTGATAAACTCTAAAGTCCACATAATCACCTACTGATAAATCTATACATGCAGTATGTCCAAAAGTTGGATCCGCACTTGCATGTTGTGCTTGACTCCAGTCACCAATAAAATCCTCCATTGAACCATTTTTGAAAAATGAAAATTGATATCTTGTGCCTGTTCCATTATTTGGATTGCTATAACCCGCTTTTGCTGTAAAAATATATTTTCCTGCGTAATTAGTTGGTACAGTAAATCTATAATTAGAAGTATCAAAAGCAGAATTAGTATCAAAAACTTCAGTATCGAACGCTACTATGGTCGTAGTGTCGTGTGAAATACTTTGATTACCTGATAACTTTGCAAAAAAAGCAGGTTTATTAGTAAAAGGTCCAGATACAGTATCTCCTGCTTCACCAATCGTAATTGATGAGCCAGACTGCTTTATAATCTCATTTACCTTTAACTGCGATACCACTTATTACTCCTTATGATTTAGGGTTTGCGTCTTTGACTGCTTTAATTTTTACTGCCCAATCACCAGTAGTATCAAGTTTCCCTGCTACCATGTCCTTGTACAATAAATCTAGCTGATCCCCAATATCTCCATAACCTGTTTTACGTGTTGCTCTGACTGTATTGTTTGTCTCTTCAGTATTACCTGCTGTTTCGTATGTAGCAAGTTGATCATCTGTTGGTTGGGATAAACCTGAAATATTCCAAGTTTTAATGTAAGGGCCCTTACCGTCAGAATCGTCCTGAAGTAAAACGTCAGTAGTGAAGTCAACTGTCTTTGAGTTGGCTGCACAATACAGTTTTATCTTTGTAGATAATGATGCCATTGTTTACTCCTATCCACTAAAGTTTGCGTATGACACAATCTTAGCGCGTTCTTCAGCTCTTTTTGTTTTTACATCAGCAGGCATAGCTGTTCCGCCTTCTGATGCTCTGATTGAATACCAATCAGTAGATGTTAAATATGCTTGTGCTGTTGCGTTAATTGCTTTTTGATTAACGAACGCATCTTGTTTGTCCATGTCGGCTTTAACTTTTGTCCAAGTAACGGCTGTAGGCTTAGAGCCAAAAATAGCAGTTCCGTTGGAGTCAGCGCCTGACACCCACTTGACGTTAGCATCAAATTCGGCTTCAGTCTTGACGTCACCTGAAATGACGAATTCATAGGAACCGATTGATTGTATTGCTTGTGCACAATCTGCCATTGTTTACTCCTTATAATATGACCAGTGTTCCACCACTGGCTACGTTGATTGTCTGTCCTGAGGACACTGTTATAGGACCTACTATACTAGCATTTTCAGATGCTGCAATAGAAAGTCCTCCTGTTAGCGTTTGTACATTTCTATAGGCACCTTGAATACTTGTCAACTTAGAAGCGGTAACTGTTGCGTCACTTGGAGTTCCGATGTCTAAAGTATCGCCAAATATTTGGCCTGAGAAAGTCGCATCACTCGCAGGAGCACTTGTAAAAGCAATAGTGCCCGCACTTGATCCTGCTGTAAAAGCTGTACCCGGAACCTGATAGACTCCGTTGATATGAATAAAAATCTGTGCTAGTGAACCAATCGTTTGTGTGGTGCTACCAACAGCTATTGTAAACTGTGTTGTCGATCCGTTGAAGCTGCCACTGATATCATCAATGACGGCAAAATTACCTTGGACCGCGGGGTTTCCTAAGTATGCCATTAGGCTAGTACCTCCATTAGTGTAAGTGCTGATGCTGTTCTTTGAACTTCTGTACTATCTGAGTCAGTACCAGTTCTATTAATATAAGCAGTTCCTGAACCACCCCCTCTTGCTGCAAACTGATATGTTACTGTCACTGCTGAAGTTGTGCTAGGTGTTAATACAAAATTAAAACCTCTTGTTAAAATTGTATCTTCATTTGTAGAAGCAGAGCCTCTACCAGATGAAGTTAGTATTCTACTAGAAGCAGATGCTCCAATGAAAACTGCTGTGGTAGAGCCACCACTTATTGCTTGAGTAAATCTTCCAATATGAACACCATTAGATGAACTTGTAGAACCTGCATTTATTGTACACATCACCATAATTTTACTAGAGGTTGCCGTGGGGGTTATACTTGCAGCAACAGAACTGTCTGTAAAGTTACCGCCACTTGCTAACACTGTTGTGCTTTCTGTTCCAGTAAATGTAGTTGTAACTACTTGACCAATCTTACCTGGACTGAATCCTGCCTTAGCTGCAGTGACCGCATCATCCGCTATTCCTGCTGTTGGTATTGTTGTTACTGCCATGTTATGCTCCTATTAATTTATATCCTAAAAATCTTGTTGAGCCTTTAGGATCTCCACCATCTTGAAAAGATATATTAGTATCGGTATTATCTGTAAATCCAAATAATTCTATGTAATCACCTACTGCTAAATCTAATATTGTTGTATTTTCATAAATGAAAGAACCATTAGCACCAGGGGATTTCAACATTGTTCCTACACTATTTGATGCTCCGTTTTTGTACCAATTCATTCTAAATGTTTTATTATCATCTATGTACTCCATGTATATTTGACCTACAAAACAATATTTACCAGCTAAGTTGGAAGGCACTACAAATCTATTATTGCTTGTATCAAAAGCTGAATTTGTATCAAAATGTTCTGCATCAAAACCTACTTTAGTCCAAGTACTTGCACTAATCGTTTGAGCTGAATTTAAATATGCTGAAAAACTCGGAGTATTTGCACCTGCTCCTGCAACCGTATCTCCCGCACTACCAATAGTAATAGTCTTTGTAGCGTCTGTGCCAAGAGGCGAGATTGTTGATACTTTTAATGTGCTCATGTTCCTATCCTATATGCTCCAAAATGTGAGCCTTTATTATCGTAAGTTATAAAAATTTCACTTCCACCACCATAGAGAATCTTTGCGTATAATTCAATATAGTCATCTGAGTCCATATCTATTGTGGTAGCAATATCTACATTCATTTGCGTTCCATTGTTATTTCTAAAATCTATTATTCGCTCCGCATAGAGACTTCCATTTTTATAAATAGAACATTGTCCAAAATTCATTTGTGAAGCGTCAACTTGTAAACGAACTGAACCATAAACAAAATATTTTCCTGCAATAGTAGGAGTAAATTTATCAGAAGCAAATTTACCATCTGAGTCAAATATTTCAGTTCCTAAAGTTACTTTTGTATAGGTGTTATTTGAAATAGTTTGATTCGATGCTGAATGTGCTTCAAAAGCTGGATACAAAAAATTACTCTGTACATCACCACTGCCCAAGGCAATCGTACCTGCGTTGGTTGAACCAAGTGTCAAGGTAGTAGTTCCGCTTCTAGTGTCTATTGTATCTACGAGTATCTTTGACATTAGGCTAGTATCTCCATGGCTATAAAAGCCCAGTCAGCTTCGTCATTATTAGCTGTAACTGTTTGACCTTCACCTTTAAAATAAACTTTGTATTCTGTAGCTGAAGTAGTTGAGGGTGAATCCACATATTGCATATAAACAAGATTTTTACTATTAGCTACTTTAGATTGATCAGAAAAAAAACCATCTGTACCATCACCTAAATTTGTAGAATCTCTATAAATGGTTGCAATAAATTCTTGATCAGATGAAGTTTTATTCATAAAAGCTATTGAAACATAAACCTTAGAACTTGTAGCTGTCGGAGTAATAGTTACTGCAATAGGGGCTGCTACAAAACTTGTTGATGTAGTTGAAACTCCGCCATTACCACTAACTTGAACTACTTGACCAATCTTACCAAAACCTGCTGTCGCTCCTGTAGCTAAGTTTATTGCGTCACCACTCGCTCCTAGCGTTAAGCTAGTACCTGATTGTGGTTCTAAGTTATCTACGAATATTGTTCCCATTATGCTAGTATCTCCATAAGTGTTAAGGTTGAAATTGTACTGTAACTTCCAGACTTACTATTAAATGTATAACTATTACCAGATACTTTTGATTGTAATTTGAAAGTAATTTCACTCGTACTGCTTGGACTATCTAAAAAATTAATACTAAAACCGCCATCACCCCTTTGTGAGTTAGGTGTTCCAGCACTTTGAGCAGCTGTGCCTTGACCAGCAGTTCCAGTTTGTAATGTTGTACTATCTCTTAATATTCTAAAAAAGATATCCATAGCATCACCTGGATTATAACCACCTAATCTAAAATCTATTAAAATTTTACTGCTTGTAGCTGAGGGAGTTATAGCCGCAGTTATAACATCTGCAAAAGATGTACTGCTTATAGTAGCACTACCTGCGCTTACAGTTTGAATTACTTGACCAACCTTACCCCCTCCGAATCCAGTGGCAGTTCCGCTATTTGTTATAGTAGCTCCGCTAGGAATAGTAAATGTGTCACCACTATCACCTAAAGTAAAGGCAGTGCCTGATGCAGGTGATATTTTATTTGTTTTAACTTCATCAGTTACAGTCAATCCCGCACCTGTTGGAACTGTTATTGTGTCACCGCTGTCGCCTAAGGTAACTGTACCATTGTCAGCAAGAGGCGCTAATTTATTTACTTCAAGCGTGCTCATACGACTGTAAGATTACCCTCCACTGTGACTGTTCCTGTAAATGTTACAGGGCCTGCTAAGAATGCATTATCACTTGCAGCTACTGCTACAGTTGATGTTATTGTTGCTAGGTTTTCATAGACTCCATTAAAGGATGTCATCATAGGAGCTGTAATAGATCCTGTTCCTGGTGTTTTAGTTCCTACAACACTATCTAAAAATATAATAAAACAAGAGTCACTACTCGCTAAAGCCGTTGTGAAAGTTATTTGACTCCCGGAAACTGTATAATCATTTGTCGGTTTTTGACGAACTCCATTACGAAGAACTGCGATGTGTTCTGGATTAGACACACTTGTAGATATAGCATACGCTGTGCTGCCGTCTCCTGTTAATGTTTGTACGCTTGTAGTAGATGTAAAATCTTTTGTTAAAATATTACCTATGTAACCCATTCTATGTAATTTCCATAATTGATAAAGCTATGTCTGAAGAGCCTGATGCTGTTAATGAAAGAGTATCAGTAGTTTCCATTACAACTTTATTTCCTGCTAAAAGTTCAAGTGAACCACCTGCGGGAATCGGAGCATTGGTTACTAACTCAACAGTTTGATTAGCTTCATTGTTTGCACCCGCTCTATTGCTAGTGTCAGAACCTAAACTAAGTGTTGCTGTAACTTGTGAAGTTGTTGTATTACCTACCATAATACCAAGAACAACAGTCGTTGTAGAACTTCCTACAGTATAAATAACGTCAGCACTTGTTACATTTGCTTTTGTTACTACTTTAAATGTATTTGCCATCTATATCCTCCTTCCTTTATATTCTATCCAAGGGCGATTGCAAGAGCTGTTGGGTCTTCAGTAGAAAATCCTTGAGCTGTCATCAACGTTACTACTCTAGATAATGCTGCTTTTTTATTCGTACCACCGGCACCATCATCCACTATAATTAAATCAGATGTTGTTAAGTCTGCTCCAATGTCGGAGCCACCATCTATTTCTAATGCTGTTAATGCTACTTTACCTGCTGTAGATATTGTAGCTAATTTTGTATCTGCAATCGCGGCACTTGATTTAATGTCTGCGTTTACAATGTTTGTAATTGTGTTGTTATCTGAATCTATTGATTTGTTTGTTAAAGTATCTGTTGTTGCTTTACCTACTAAAGTATCCGCTGCTGCTGGTAATACTACAGTAACATCTGCTGTAGATGCAGGACCAATCAAAGTTACTGCATTTGTTCCATTATCTGTATCTTCTTTAAATAATATAGAACCTGCTGCAGAAGAAGAACCTGATAAAACAGGTGCTGTCATAGTTTTGTTGGTTAGAGTTTGAGTAGCAGTTGTTCCTACTAATTCTTGATCACTACCATCTGGAAGTGTTAATGTGTTTGTAGCACCCGCGGAGTGAGGCTGTGCTTGTAATTTTTGTGCGTGAGCATTACTTGACTCACAATAAAGTTTTAATTGAGCTCTAGAACCACTGTTGGTTTTTAGGTCAATAACTCCACCTTCAACAGTTAAATCGTCTCCTACAGTTATATCACCGGAAACATCTACATTACCATTGATGTCTATTGTAGTTGCAACTATTTGAATTTCTGTATCTGCAAATAAATCTAATTGACCGTCTGCAGAAGAATTAATACCTAAAGCTGAATCTCTGAAAAGTAATTTGTTTGTGCTGTTTAAGGTAAGACCTGTTCCGTCTGTATGTGTTAGAGTTGTATCTGAGTCAGCACCAAATTTTAAAACTGATGAGTCAGATCCTAGAATTAAATCATTGGGTAATGTTACATCAGAGCTAGCGTCTTCATGCACTGCTTTGCTAGCAGGCATTGTACAAAATACATCTTTTGTTCCTGCACTAAAATTAACAGCACTATCACTATTAGAACTAGAGATAACTGTAGTTCTAGCAAGGGTGTCCGGGGAAGCGTCTGTTATAGTACCTAAACCAATTTCAAATTCTGCTGAACTTCTATGAACAATAGCATAATAGGTAGTATTACTATTTCCTATTCCTGCTACAAATGTTTCGAAATTAGTTTGAGCACCACCTAAATTAACCGTACCTGTGCCGGTTGTAGTGGTAGTCTCTTTAACTCTGTCGTTTAAAACTAAAGCCATGATTTATTATGCTATTCTTAGTATAGCTGTTGAAGCACCTGCTGCAGGAAATTGAATTGTAAAATCTCCGTTAGTAGCAGTTTTGGTTCCCCCAAAGTCTAACACAACAACAAGTTTATCACTATTAGTATCATTATAAATAATTGCGCCAACTGCTGATAAAGTTACAGATGAAAAAACTTCGTCTGCAAAATCAACAAAGGCCGTATTACTTGCAACAGCAACAGCTTGACTATCTAAGGCATTTCCACCAGCAGTATAACTTGTACCTGAAGAAGAAACTTCATTAGAGGTAGTGTATGCAGTGCTTGATGTAGAAAAACCAGAGATGTCTGTGTATAAAGCTATTTTAAAACTATTGCCACCATTAGCAAAATTGTGTGTGCCAGATAAGAGTTCTGATTTGAATGCATCTGGTATTATATTAGCCATTTATAGTCTCCTTTTATTTTATTTTCGGTTGTGGTGATTGTATATCTAAACGAATTGCACCACTTGTGTATTCGTCTCTGCGTCTTCGACCTTGTTGTTCTGCCGCAAACGTTTGAAGTCCTTCTTGATAAGCACTCTCATACAGTTGTAGCATATTATCCGGTCCTTTCAAGTACTTTAGAGTTTCCACCATACATCCATTAATAAGTAAATCTTGAAAATTGTTTGATACATAAGTTGTGGTAGAATCAGAAGTAGTGATAGTACTAGGTTGTTTTATATAGGCTAAAGTTACAACATAAGCTGCATCCGGAGTTGGAGCTACTACCCAATTATCAGAATCCCAATTAGCATAGTATTTAGGAGTACCATAATCACTAGCGTTATCTGGATCAGGAAAATACTCAGCTAAAAAAGAAGAATCAACTTGTTCTAAAAAAAACTGATCTGAGGTTGTGGGATTTGTTAATTGAACATATCTAATAATTCTAGTGTCATTCGGAACAGTAACATATCTATTACCTGTGGTTAAATCCGAAGTAGCATAAAATTTTGTGTCATCAGAATCTACTGATCTAAATATTCTATTTTCTACATTTTTAATTATTACGTTTAAAACAGTATCTGTTAAAACATTACTATCTGTTTCAGAATAATTTCTAATGTTTGTTCTTAATGTACTAAGATTCATTGTCATGCTGTGATTGTTGCGGGTCCTGCTGATGCATTCTCGCCTCCTCCTTTGATATTTCCAGTTGTTGCTGTATTTGTATCAACACTAAAAGTATAACTATCATCATCTACTTTAGTAATAGAATATCCAACAGCTTTATTAATATTGCTTGATAAAATTCCATCAAAGCCTAAAGCATTTCTAAATCTAACTGTATCACTAGTAGCTCTTCCATGATTAATTTCTGTAACAGTTATAGTTGAAGAACTTGCACTTCCTGTTTCAAATGAATTAACATTTAATAAAACAGGAACAGGATTTTCTGTTCTATCAGGTCTTGCATTTAATAATCCTTGAGGATCTGCTGCATGAGTTCGTGGTTCTAATTGAGGTTGTTTTGATTCATATTCTGATTTATGAACTAAAGCACCATTCCATTCTCTCAACATTTCTCTATAGGGAAAAGCCATTCCACTTCTATCGGATATAGCTTTAGAATATTTACCTTTTGCAAAATTACCCATAATTAACTATTAGGATAATAATTCTTAGGACTAATGTAAACACTAGTGGAAGAACTATCCTCTGTTAAAGCTCTTTGTAACTCATCTTCATATAACATTTTTAAAGATTCAATTCTATCAGGAGCTATCTTTAAACTTAAATAATACGCAAGACCTGAAATCATACATGGTATAAAACGAAAAACTACATCAGCTTCGTTTGTGTAAGCACTACCTACATCTTGTATTCTTTTTAAATAATAAAATTCTAATAAGTGACTAGATCCAGAAAAAGTACTACTTGGTGTTTGATATAAAAAAATACTAGGAGAAGTAGTTCTATCTACATAATATTGACTAGGCGTGCCCTTAGATAATTTAGTTGCTAAAGCAGCATAAGTTGATCTATCAATCTTACTTAAAGAAGTATCTACAGGAGCTGTGGTTGTAGAATTATTTCTAACATAAGCTTCTAATATTTCATTAATACCTGTAGGAAAATTAGTGCTATCTGTGGTTGCATTATATTCAGCTTGTCCTTCTACTAAAGGAACTGAAGCTAAATCTACTTTCCATAAATGAAGTCCTCTATTACCCCATTCTTGAAACATAATATTTAAAGAACGTCTTGCACTTTTTAAACCGTAACCAGTTCTTAAAGACATACCACATCTTTCGTATGCTTCTTGAATTATTTCGTCTATATCAAGATCAAAAGCTGTTGTACCGGATGTAGCCATTGTAAACTTTTAAGCTCCTGTAATAGTTAAAGTAACGCTTCCGTCTGTTCCACTTGATTGAGTAAGTGTAGCAATAAGTCCGTCTTTAAATAGAATACCTGAACCGGGAATATAAACTTCTAATCCTTCAGTTTCATATCTATAAATAGCTTTTAAATTATCGCTGTCTGCTTCACCTGCAGTAGCTGCATCATGTAAAGATAAAACAGAGCCTGCTTCACCTCTACCTTGAATAGATGTGACTCTAGTTCTACCTACTTTTAACGCAGAAGCTGCACCTGTAGTTTTATTAAGGGTCGTTTGATCACTTGAAAATGAACTTCCACCTGACATATGTTATCTCCTTTTAAATTTGTGTGTGGGCCGAAGCCCACACTTAATTAATTATTATGCGTCTGCAAACGGTGTTACTATTGTTCCTGATCCAATTAGTAAAGAACTATGAACCAAGTATGTAGCAGTATCAATTGCTGTGAAAGATACAATACTACCTGCGATTCCACCTTTTGTAGAACCATTCATAGTAATAACATCATTTGATGCTCCGGGTACAAAAGCTTTTTTCGCACCATCATCAACACCAATTAAGATCGCACCCTTAAATTTATCAGTGCCATCTGTTAAGATGTCCATGTCAGTTGCAGCAGTTTCAACAAAAAAGTTAAAAGTTGCTCCTATGTTATTTAAGTTACCAAAATCTGTATCACCAGCAGTTCCTGCATTACTATTTACATTGATACTTGGTAAAGTAAATTTACCGTCTGCATCATTGCATAGTAAAATTTTACCAGCATGTGTTGCTACTGTTAAAGTTGTGTCAGCCGTTAAGCTCACACTCATACCAGGACCAAAGTTTTGAAAGCCATTCTTTGAAATGACTGGGCCTGAAAATGTTGTTTTTGCCATTTTTTACCTCCGTAGTAAAATACATACAGTCTCTACGTGCGTCTGCTAGGTCAGTCTGTATGTTGTTTTATATTCCTAGAAGGTTAAATATAAACGTTTTTATGTAGAAGTCTATTTAAAAAATAAATGACTCTCATAGTCTTGATGTCTCCATCTTATTTTAGCTAAAATTCTTTTGATTCTCTCTTCAATAGATTTCATCTCAAGAGTTTCCTTACCAGAATTAAGATAATTGGAGTTCCACTGAGATTCGAGTTTTATTTTCTCAGCGATTAAAGACTGTGATAATGCGGCCATAATATATCTCCTTGTCAATATTATTCGCTTTTATTTTGTACATTAATTTCCCATAAAGTCAAGGAACTTTTACATAAAAAAAGGGGCGTAGTCAAAGACATACGCCCCTTTTTAATTAATTATAACGGTTAAATATTATGCACCGGGTGAACCGTAGATACCTCTAAAGTCTGAGAATCCAAATGAATATCTCTCTCTAGCTTTATATCTTACGTTTCCTGTATCAAAGTCACCTTCCATTGTAGTTTTGATAGGTGATCTTTCAAAGTACTTAAGACCATTTGGTACGTCAGTTGTAATGAAGAAAGCATCTGTATCAGTTAAGAAATTATTAACCACATAACCTTGTGGAATCATTCCCATTGATGCGATTGCATTTACATCATTATCTGCTGTGCCAACTCTGTTAGCAGACTTCATAAGTCTTTCAGCGGTGAACTGTAGCTGTGAAGGAATAATCATTTTTACTCCTCTTGCTGCTATTTTTAATCCACGCTCGTCTTTGAAACTTGCAATGTCGATCATTGCTTGCTCTAAAGATGTTTCTGAAAGATCAGCAGAAGTTGCTAATTCATTAGCAACGTTACCACCAGATACAGTTGGGTGATCAGTAGCACAAAGCTCTTTACCATCTCCACCTTTGAAAGAGGAGTTGAAAGCATTGTTTAATACGTTTGCTGCTTTTACCTGTTTAGTATTAGCCATTGAACGTGCTAATGCTTTTGTGTATCTAGCTGAGATTCTGTCATACAAATTATCTTCAATTGCTTCTTCAGTAATTGAGAAAGCAAGAGCGATTGTTTCGTGAGTATAGCGTGAAGTATATGACTCTTGTGCATCGTCAAATCCTACCGCTGTACCTTCTTGTTTTACTGCTGCGTTAGCAAAACCTGAAAGCATTACTTCTTCTTCAAAAGCTCTGTCTGAAGTTTCTTTTGTAAAGATCTCTTCATGTTGGTTTTCGTAGTTCTTGTACTCCAAGCCGAATAAAGCATTCAAACCTGGCTCTAGCTCTTTAGCTAATTGTTGTCTTGATATGGCCATGTTCTATACTCCTGTAGTTGCTGGTGTACCAACAGCTATTCCTAAGCTATCTGCATTAAAGTGTGTTGTAAATCTAACAATACATGGGATTCCTGCAGCTGAGAAATCTGCGTTAGCTGCATCGTCTGCCCAACCCATAAATCTTAGCATTAATCCTGCTGTAGTTGCTAATGTGCTTACAGCTAGAGCACCTGAAGATTTACCTGTTACAGTAGATCCACTAGTACCACTAGATAAGTCAGCGTTTAAAAATACACCTGCTCTTGCAGTAGCTTCGTTTGTTAATGATGCATCTGAAGCGATCAAAAATAATTGATTTGGATCGTCAGCTACAAATGCTTTAATTGGGTGATCTGAATCAGCCCCTGATCCCGGCCAGTAATTTGAAAAAACCGGTTTACCAGTTGAAGATGAAACATACTCACAACCCATAAAAACTCCAAGAGGAGCTACAGTACCACCGTCTGCTGCACCTATCAAACTGATAAAACCAGTTGATAAAGGTATAACAACAGAACCGTTGTAAATAGCTGTGCTATTATCGTTCTTTATTTCGTAGTGAGAATATCCACCAACACCTGTACTATTAGAATTACTACCATTTTTCATATATGGTTTTAATCCGAATGCACTATTTGCGTTTGCCATAGTTATTGTCTCCTATTTATTAATGTCAAGTGGATAAGTAATTGTTAAAAAATTAACTTTTCTTAGTACCACCAAAAGTTACACGACTCTGTCTATCTTGATTGATAGGCATCGCATTGTGTTGTTCCTTCATGAGATCGTTTTCAATTGCATCGTTTCTGTCTTGTGTCTGCTGTTTAAAGTAGTCTTCACGAGACTTTGCAACCTCTTCAGGTATCCTAGCCAACAATAGGCCACCAACCCCAATTACCCCGGAGTTCTTTCCGTCTTTGATACTAGGAAATTCAGAGTTAGGATATTCATCCGCTCTTACTAGTTCCCAACCAGATCTAAGTTTACCCATGACATTTTTAGTATCATCGAAACCCATAGATTCTGCTCTTATCCAACGGTGCCTGTATCCATCAGGCGCAGGGGGTGCATCTAGAGATGATGGAGGAGTCCAAACTTTAGGTCTTTCTTGTTTGACCCTAGTTTCGCTCACACGAGAAGTTTTCATTTTATTATTTTCATTTTTATTTTCCATATGCTTAAGCCTCCTTCGTGATTAAATGTTTCGCATATTCTTCGAGTGGCACACCTAATTTTTTAGCAATTGCTACCTGTGAAGGTGTGAGTCTCACAGTTTTTTTGCGTCCTGTTTGAGCTGGACGATTAGCTGAAGCGACCGTTTGAGTTACTTTTTCGGTCGGTTTGTTATCGACATTATCAAATTTATGTGGGAATTCAAGTCTAATTCTTTTATCCACTTCTTGATAGTACTCATCACTTGTAGGGTCGTAACCTTCTTCTTCAGTTAACTTTTTATGTATATCAAATGCTGTATAAGTCATAGCATTATCTTTACCAAACCAACTATTCTTTGAAGACCATGCTTCTGCTTTAGGATCCATTTCTTGAGCAGCTTCTTTTATTGCTGTTGGATTTGCATAACCTGGTTGTTGAACAGGTTGTTGAGCATTGATAGGTGTTTGATTTTGAACTTCTTGAGCCTTTTTAGCTTGAACTAATCTTGCATTATCTAAGGTTAGTTGAGCTATTTCTTGTTGAGCAGATACTTGACCTTCTACATCTTGGTTATCTATTGCAGATTTTAACTTAATTTTTGCTGCATCTAAATTTGATGTAACTCTTTTTTCAAACTCTTGTACATATCCTTGTGTAGAAGAATTTAGATCAGTTTTATACTTTGCATCTTTTTCAGCAAGAACTGTTTTAGCATAGTTTATAGCTTCTTCTTTTTGACGCTCTGCTTCTCTCATTTTTTTAGTGAGTTTAGCAATACGTTTATTAACGCTTTCACTATAATCTTTTAATTCATCTTCTTTTTTAGGTTCTTCTTTTTTTTCTTCTTTTTTAGGTTCCTCAGAGGTAACTTGTTCTACAACAATTTCCTCTTTTGGTTCTTCTTTTGGAACATTTTCTAAATCAACTTCAGCACCTTTTTCTTCGCCTACGTCAATTAAATTATGTTCTTCTTCTTTTAATGCTTCTTCTGGCATAGCTATCTCCTATGTTATATAGCGTGAAGAACGTGTTCGGGATCTTTTACTGTCGCCAACACTTCATCATCGTTTAATATTCTAATCTCTCCACCTTCAATTTGTAATCTTGATCCTGCATATCTAGCAAAGATAACCCATTCCTTTTCTTTACACCAAGGACCGGTATTAAATTTTTCTTTATCTTGATAAGCTAGTGGACCAACTCTTAATACATAACCTGCCTGAACAGCAATTCTTGCTCGATCTAAAGATTCTTGAGCAATAATAATTCCACCTTTAGATTTTTCAGGCATTACAAAAGGTAATACTAATAATCTCCAACCAGTAGGTTGAGGTAGTTTATCTATTTCAGATTCAGTTATATTCTGTGCATCGAGAGTTTTATTTTGTATTTCTTTTTTCTCTTCTTTTTTTTCTTTTTCGTATTTTTCTTGTAGTGCTAATTTCACTTCAGCCATCATTTTGCTCCTTATTATCTAGCAGGTTAGAGATTTCCTGTTGTATGTCTTGTAACGATCTAACTTCTCCTACAATGTATTGATATTTATCCATACTGTCAACACCACCTGATAACAAAGTTTCTGAACAGCGTTCTATTTTATCTTTAATATATTTTTGTATTCTATTAATAACTACGATATCTTCCATTTTTATTTCTCCTTTAATTAACCTTGTCTATTATACTTCTTCCAACTTCTCCTTTTGTGTTTATTTTTTGGCCTCGTGTTTTTACTACGACCTATACTTGTTCTTTTAGGTGATGGTGTAAAATATTCATTACCTGTTTGTTTCATTATTTCATTCCAGCTAAAGGATTAGCTAAAGTTTTTTGTATTATATCGGTAATTTTTTCTTCTAGTTCTGCCATATCTTCTTTGATATCTTTTATAGCAAACTTAATATCTGCTGAGTTTTCACGAGAATCTTGTTTTTGATTTTGTTCTACATCCTCAATAATTTTTTCAACTCTTCTTAAATCTTGACGTAAATCATTTTTTAATTCATTAGCTACATCAGATATTAAAGAAATTTCTGACAGTAACATTTGCATCTCTTGCATAATCATATCTACTTCAGTTTGTAGAACAGCAATTTCTTTATTCATTTTTTCTTCTGTTACTGCTAATTTTTTATCAAAACCAGATAAATCTGGAGCTACATAAGCTGACACGATTTCTTTAAAATCGGTATAATCCTTATAGGCAACAAAGGCCCCATATAATCCTCCAACTAATGTTGATAAGGCAACAAGTAATCCAAAAATCTTTCCACCTTTAAATTTTAATCCACCAAAAGAAGCTTCCATATTATTTCCCTACTTTTTTCATAGCTATTTTATGAGCTTGACCAAAAGTTTTTCCTTTTTTCATTTCAATTGTCATGACTTTCATGTGTTTATTTGTATGATGTACTTTGTGTTTAGCCATCGTATCTTTTTGTCGTTTTGTTAAATCTACCATTATTCATATTGACTGTCTATCATTTGATCCATAAGACTGTCGCTTCCTCCAAACATTAAATATTGTCCGATATTATTATTAGGTATTACATTATCAGGTATGGTTTCATTAGTAAAGAATGCTTCTAAATCAGGCATTAATTTTTGTGTATCAAAAAAAGATTTAGTATTACCTAATATTTGCATAACTATTAAAGTTTTAGTTTGAGCAGCGTCATCATATCTAGCTTTATCATCAATCTTTTTAACTATTTTACTCGCTGCTTTTTCTTTAGCTGAAGGTTCTTTTTTAGGTTCCTTCTTTGACTCTTCCTTTTTTTCTTCTTTTTTAGGCTCTTCTTTGGTTTCTTCCTCTACCTCTTCCACTTCTTCAGGTGCTTCTTCTTCAGGTTCTTTTGTCTCTTCAACTTCTTCTACCTCTTCCACTTCTTCAGGTGCTTCTTCAACAGTTTCTTCAGGTTCAGATTCAATCATTTCAGGCTCTTCTTTAACTTCTTCTATTTGTGGTTTGGTTTCTTCTACTTCTGTTTCTACAGGCTCAGGTTCCATTTCTATTTCAGATTCCATTTCCATTGGCGGTGCTATCTCTTCTAATTCTATAGGTGGGGCAACTTCTTCAACAGAAGCAACCATATCTGGTGGAGGAGGCATATCTTCTAGTGGGGGTAATTCTAAATTCATTTCCATTTCAATCTCTAAAGAAACAGTTTCTATATTGACAGGTATTTCAAAATCCATATTCATATCAGGTGGAGGTAATAATTCCATGGATGGAGGAGCATCAAAAGTAACATCATAAGAAATTTCAACATATTCAAATTCTAATTCTATTTCTGCCATTTCTATTTCAACAGTTTCGTAAGTTACTTCTTCATACTCAGGTTCAAAAGGCATAAACTCTATCTCACCAATATCATTCGTAGCTATGTCATTAAATTCAAATACTTCTTCTGCAAAATTTATTTCTGTATCTAAAAGATTAAGATAATAAATTTCTTCTACTGTAGTTATTTGTTGAGTAATGATTGTGTTAATTACATTATAAAATACATCCACACTCACATCATCAAAGACAGGACCCACTGCTAGATTGATATCTCTACCACCTATTTCAATAGTAACTTTATTTAATACACCACTGAAATCGAAAGACCCATTATAAGATTGGTAGCCTGTTGATACTCCAGACTCAGACAAGATGTCAGTGCCTGAAAAGACCTGACTAGTTCCGTTAAGTCCTGTAACGTGCATGTATATTCGATCTTGATCATCCTGCTTATCTACCTCTATTGAGTATTTAACTTCACCACCATTACTAATATTGAGTTCAGAAAAATCAACAGTCTGTATAAACGTTGTGCCCATACCCGCGACTCCCATAGTAGAAGTAGAATTACCTGATCCTGCAATAGCTGCACATTTATCTGCACCTAATCCATAACAAGAATTACCTGTTGGCATACTAGCAGGACCTTGGCCACCCCAATCAATATCCATATCCCCTTCGTTACTTGCGCCTACATATCCGTTTGAGCCATCAAGTATATTATCGGAGTTTTGATTAGTAACAGTTACTTCTGTATTAGTAACAGTAGTTGTGGTTGTTGTAACAATTTCTGTACCGAAATCTTCTTCAGTAATGTCAATTTGTGTATCTTCTGTAGTAGTTACACCAGGAATACAAAGTCCTTCAGTATCAGGTAAACAGTCTGCTCTAGAATAAGAGGAGACCAGTAGTAATAAGGAACAAAGCCTTATAAAGTGCAATAGAACTAGCATCACTAAACTCCTTTGTTTCTTCTTTTTTTACTTGTAGATAATCATCTCTATAGGGAGACCCTTCTGGAATTTTTTCAGGGAATTCTTTCCAATATGATGCTGCCTCAGCTCCAATGAGTCCGTTTACAGGGCAGGGAGTCCCAGCATTTTTCATACTCGTCCAGACACGATGGTCTTGACACAACAAACTCACCGCTGCAACTTTCATACCGTAAGAATATAATGCACGACTTGTGCGGACACGCTCACAAAATTCATCTGTGATGACATAACCTGTAGCGACACCTAGGATATTATTTTGAACACTTCCGCCAATTCCAATTTTACAAATATCAGAATTTGAGTTGAGGACAGTCGGTGCATTCGCTGTAGCAGGTGCATTGTTTAAAACTGTTGAGGACACCGTATTGGTGTTAGCTCTTGTATCGGTTACTATTGCTACAGTTGTAACAAAAACAAGAAGTATAAATAATAGAAAGTTTGTTTTCATTAGTTTTTCTATTAATAATATAAATTTGTAAAACCAAATTTCAAGCCACATTAACATCTCCATCTTCTTCTAGCTTGTCTTAATCTAGAATTAGGATCTTTTGCAGCTTTAGGAAATTTTTTCATTTGTCCTGCGCTTCTTGCACAGAAAGATTTTCTTCTTTTAGAAGCTTTACTTCCTTTTTTAACTTTACCTGTAACGGCTGTTTTTAATTTTGAACCGGGATTTTCTGCTCTATATCTAGCAACCCCTGCTTTAGTCATACCAGCACCACTTTTTGTAGATCTAAAATATTTTTTAGTTTTAGGTGGTTGTTTGTCTGGTTTTCTCACACCAACCCACCCATTGACATACTTTTTCTTTTCTTAGCAAAAGTAGAAACATTAGAAGGTTTAGGACCTGTGTTTGAGGCTTGTTGTTTTCTTTTAACAGCACTTGTTTTTTGACCTTTGGACATACCTCTAGCTTTAGCTATAGGAACACACTTAGGATAATTTTTTCTTTTCTCTCCACCACTTCGACCACATTTAGGATAAGAACCATCGGATTTTTTATTGGCTATATCTACCCAATTTTCTTTTACCCAAGATCTTAATCCTTTTTCAGCCATTATGCGGCAATAATTTTTGTTTGTTTTCTCTTATTTGAATTAACAGCTCCACATCCTGCAGCAACTATTTTTCCACCATTTGCTTTTCTTAAACGTGAAACTTGTTTTCTTGATTGAGATACTTCATTACCATTACCAACCATACCACCTTCAGCTTTTTTATTTTTCTTTCCACCCGGTGTAATTTTTCCTGAACAAACTCCGCTAGCATACATGTTTGCATATGCACTAGGGTAAACTTTAAATTTTCTTTTAGCAGCAGCTTTTCCTTTTGCACAAAGTTTAGCCATTGTCATTTTCCTTACAAGGACAAGTCATACAATCACAATCCATACAAGTCATACCACAATGACAAAGATGACCACACTTTTCACATTTAACTACTTCGGTCATTTTTTAACTTTGCCTCCTTTTTTCATCATTTTAAAATCTTTACCACTTATTTTACCGTCTTTATTTTTATCTAGTTTAACTTGTCCGCCAACAAGTTTACCGTCCTTATACATTTTTCTTTTCTTACCGTTTTTTAGTTTTGTAGTCATTTTTAATGCTCCTCTGTTTATAGTCATTATTTTTTCTTAGAAATCATTCCTTTGATACCGGGTACCGCCCTAACCCCCAGAGAAACGGAGCAGGCTAAATATAATAAATGGGTATAATATTCCGGTAAAGTTTCCAAAATTTCAAACCCACGAGCTATGTGTGGTTGCATAAAAGGCAAGAAGCTACAAATTGCAGGAATCATTAGGGCTAATAAAACAAATTCGTCTTTCCAGCTCCCTTTCATTTGATCTACAGCCGAAGCCTCCCAAGCAACCTTGCCTGCTATTTGTTGTTCTTTCAACGACTTCTGTGCTTGAATTTCAGTAAGTTTTAATTCTGATTTTGCTTTTTTAGTTGCAACAAAACCTTTTACTGTATCGCCTATAATTGAAGTAAGAGGTCCGACTAGTAGATTAAACATTTTTAAATTCCTTTTATTACTATATATAGAACAACAACGGCAACAGCTAAAACAATAACTTTGCCTTTTTTATTTAAGTTTGTCCACTTAGATAATATTTTATCTTTCCACATCATGTTAAGCTCCTTTTGTGTGGAGGATTATAGCAACTATATTGTATTATACAAGGTTCCAATACCTTCTGACATTGGACCGCTTTTAGGTGCTACTGTTCCACCATATGCAAAAGGAAGAACTCCTCTTCTAGATAAATAATCTGTTATATTTTCCATGTCACCTGCACTTAAATCATCTTCTTCATTAAATAAATAAGGATACATGTCTTGAAAATCTTCTGAAGTCATATTAACAGGAGTAGTTGATTGTTCATCAATAGGTAATGCTGTTAAATCTTGTTCTGAAAAAGTCGGAGGTACAAAAGTTCCACCTGTTGCATCGGCACCACTAGAAAAAATATCTACTTTTGCTTCTTCTTCCTCTGGAAGAAATAAATTTCTTCCTTTTGCATATAAATCTTTTAATATGTTAAACGCCATTGAACCCGGTATTGCTGCTTTTGCTAAAACATCAGCTAATCCTTCAGTTCTAACCATTTCCATTTTATTAATACCTAATTTATTAGGATCTGTGTATTGCAAACTATTATAACCTGTGAAGGCTCTTGACATATCACCACCAAGTTGTCTTAGAGTTGGAGCCATTGCGTTTAAATTAGGAATTTGTGTTGATAAAATAGTTTGACCTAGATCATTTTTAATTCCGGTGTTATTAAAATTAACTCTTTGTATACCATCAGGTCCTGTAAAAGTTTTAGCTCCTGCATCTAAAGCTTGATTTAATAGTTGCATTTTACTTGCGTAGGAATCTACATCTGCTGGTCTTCGATACTTAGAACCAACTTCATCAACATTTTGTCCAATCGATTTAAAACTTGAAGGTTGCCCTAAGTTTTTTAATCCTTGTTGTATTTGTTCTGCTTGTTTTTGTTCCATGGTAGCTAATCCAGTATTACCTGCCATGGCCATAGACTGACCGGGACCCATTCCAAAGATCCCTTTTTTACCTTGTTGCTGTGATGTTTTAGCTTTACTACCCATCTACATCTACCATTGTCATTTTTTGAATACCTGATTTTGCCAAACTAACACCTGCTCGAAGTTTTTGATGTTCATCACTCTGTTCTAACTTATCTTCGGCAAGTTGTCTATTAGAAATTAATCTTAATCTATCTAATTCAGATTTTTCTTCCCCTTCTTTTTCTTTTCTAGCTTCTTCTTTTGCTTTTAAATCTACTTCTCTAGCTTTTAGTTTGATAAGAGGGTCTTTGTTCATGTCATCTGCAATTTTCTTTTCTTCTTGCATGAAATCTTTAGTCATATCTGCAATTAATACTGCTTTTCTAGCTTCGATAGTCACTTGTATACGTTGTAATTCAGGATTTTGCGCCATTTGTTGCGCCATTTGTGGGTTTTGTTGCATTTGCATCTGCATTTGTTGTAATTTCATTAAATCTTCTGCAAATTCTATTTGAATTTGTTCTTGTGCCATCAAACTTATATGTTCGAGAACGTTTTTAAACACTAAAGAAGAAATTAACGGATTATTTTTGACCATATTTGTTGCCATAAAGTTTAAGTGAGCGTCAATGTGAGATCTATGATCTTGTTTTGGAAATGCTTGAAAACTTTTTTGACTCATAGCCTGTATATGTTCCATACTTGGATCCATTGGTGCAGGTTTTGCAGGAGGAGGTAGTATAGAATTTATATCTTTAATACCTAAAGCAGAATACATGTTGTGATACGCTTGATAAAGATTATGTAATTTTGGATTAGACATTGCCATTTGCAGTTCCGTTTGAGCTATAGATATACGCTGCGTTTGGGAGAAAATATTCGGATCCGCAATTGGCAAGATGTCTACTCTATCATCAAAGTCTGTTTGTTTGATGTTGCGTTGTCCACCGACAACATCGTAAGGGTATTCAGGAGGAAGATACAAACTAAAGACTTTAGATAATAAACTGAATTCTTGTTTTAAACTTGAATAGAGTCTCTTGTGAATAGCTGACATCACACGAGATCCACGTTCTAATAATGCTACTGTCGTTCCTACGGCAGCGCCTTGATTACCGTCACCCACTTGCGTGTCTGCAATGCTAGCGAAACGCTGACCAGCAGAGACGACTGTACTCATTAAAGTAAGTAAAGTTTGTGAAGGTTCTTTAAAGGGTAATGGCATAAAAGAATCTCTTAAGTTTCCACCGGGAGCATCCACATCTCTAAACTCACCAGGTTGTAATGGCTGTGCATCATCTCTCACTCGAATACCACGCATCTTAAATCCTGCAGGTAAGTTTGATAAAGTTCCAGCGTCTAGTAATTGTCTCAGTGCTGCTGTAGCAGTTCGAGATAATCCACCGATCATATGAATTAAACCAAAGCCATAAAAACCTAAACCCGGTAAAAATTTAAAATGCACAAAGTAATCAACTTTCTTTTTTAAAACATCTCCTTGTGCAAAATTTCTTCTAATAGATAAAACTTCATTTGTACCTTCTTCGATTGTGACAATGTAAGGTAACTTAATTCCTGTAGGTTCATTGCTTTGAGGATTCATATCTTCAAAACCTTCTAGGTCTAAATTTACATGACACTCTAGAAGTGTGTACATGTCTTCATCTTGACCACTTGCTTTAACTCCTTCGAGTTCTCTTTCCTTGCTTTTTAAATCTGAATTTGCTCCATCATAACTTGTTGAAAGTTCTATATCTCTATAAAAACCATTGACTTGCTGCTTGCGTAAATCATTCTCCGAAATCTTTACAACATGAATAACTGTGTCTGCTTCATCTAAACTTGTTGCTGAGTAAGGTACAACTAAATCATCTGCGGGAATAAATTTTGATACAGCTCTATTTAATAATTGATCATAGTAAACTTTTTTAAAAGTAGATCCTGCAAGAGGTAAGTAAAACAACATTTGATCAAAGTCTGCTTCATACTCTTTCATGACATGCATGATCTGATAGTTCATAAATTCTTTCACACGTTCGGCTTGATCTTTTCTTGCCATGTCATCTTTACCGATAACCTGTGTTCTCACAGGTCCATTTGACGGTAGTAATTCTTTATAAGCGAGTGCTTGAAACTGTGTCACGGCCTCTGCTAAAACAGGATGAGTCGCTCCACTTGCACCACGAAAGGGTTCACTTCGAGCTTCGTATTTAAATCCTAATAATTCTAAACCATCGGTGTAAGCTTTCTCCCACTCTGACCTTGATGATTTGTAATCTTCAAACTTAGAAGAAAGATCCGATCCAATCGGATCTAAAATTGTATCAGGTAAAACTTCTGCTAAATTAGAAAAGTGTTCTCCAGCATCCATGGGTTCTGTGGCATTCGGATCAAAATTAACTTCTGCTCCACCGTCTTCCATTTCTGTGATGTCAACAGGACCTGTATCTTTTTTGGTTTCTTCTACAAAAACTTCTTGATCTTCTTCCTCAAGATTTAAATTTTCATTTGGTAATGCTTTATCTATTTCAGCCATTAATAATACGTCCTTTGTTGGTGAGGTAAGGGTTCATCTTCTTGGTCGTCTGGGTGTTCAATAAATCCTCCCTGTCTAAATCTCATGACAGCTTGAGTTGTGCTGTCTACTAAATCGTCATGATCGCCATAAGGAAACGAAGCACATTCCTCTATAACTTCATCTGCAAATTTTTTATCTGGTGCCCACACTTGTCCTGCTTCAAAGATAGGAGCTACAGAATTCACCCTTGTATGTTTATCATTTCCTTTACTAGGTGTAAAGTTTAAAACCGGTATTCCCATTTTCCGTAATTCATAAGTCAAAGGCAATCCTGATGCTTTAGCTTCCACGATCACCGTTTCAGGTTTCCAATAATCATATTGATCTTTAGCCACTCTTCTCAGTTCCGGGAACTCAAATCTATCTTTCACACAATCTAACAAAATCAAGTTTGGTCCACTGTCCTCGGTCGGATAAAAGACGCCCCACGTAGTAATAGCGGAATAGTCTGCTGTTTGTTTTTTCATAAAAGCTGTATCATAACTTTGTATCACATGATGTAGAGCAGGAAGTTCTTCTCCTTCATACACCCTCCACCATTCTCGTTTAATGATAGACCCCTCTTCTGCCGTGGGATTTTGTTGATACTGAGCATTCCATTTGCTCACGGACAGCGAAGCTTTGACCGTTTGTAATTCATCCAACTTCCAATACTCTGGCCATACAGGTTTATTGCTTGGTAGGATTGCTGGAAATTCTATAATCTCCCATTGATCTGCTTTAGGATCACTTTGAGCTTTGAGCAGCATTCCTGTTAAATCTTTTGTGTTCCATCTCGTCATCACCAAAATAATTCTACCACCAGGTTGTAAACGCTGACGAGGACCAGAAGTATACCACTCCCAAGTTCTCTCAAAAGAATTCATGTTCATCGCATCTTGCTCCGAGTGAGGGTCATCAATAATAAATAGATCCGCACCACGACCTGTCACAGCACCACCTACACCTGTTGCAAAATATTCGCCTCCTTGATTCGTTTCCCAACGACCTGCAGCTTTGGAATCTTCTTGTAATTTTGTAGGAAAAATTTTTCTATACTCTTCTGTATCAATTAAATGTTTTGCTTTACGACCAAAGCGAACCGCGAGCTCTGAATTAAAAGTTGCTTGGATTATTTTTAACTTAGGGTTTCTACCGATCATCCAAGCGGGGAGCAGGAACGATGCAAATTCTGATTTTGTATGTCGAGGTGCCATATTGATAATCAATCTTTTTATCTTGCCCGCGGCCACTTGATTAAACTTATCAGCCATGATTTTGTGGTGGGACCCCTCTATGAAATCAGGCCAAACATATTTTACGAAAGACATAAAATCAGTAGAGACAGCTTTTTCTTTTTTCTTCTCTTCCAATCTTATTGCATACTTCATGAAGTCTTTCTTGGCATCAATAGGTAGCTTTCTTAGATCTATATCTTTTAACATTTAAAAACGAAAAAAATTTTTAAAAAATTTTTTCAATAAGTATTTCAGGTGATGTTATCTCTAAAATCGACTATATACAAGTACATTAGGATCCCTACATATACAAAAAGGGGGGTGGGGGTGCCAATAAACAAATGTAGTTTGAAACATGGTTTGGTACCTCTATCCGATCTCGCCCCAGCGGGGCGAGAAGCAGAAGGCGGTGGTGGGGGTGGGTGGGCCCAGAGGTCTCAAGCCACTATATCCAGTAGGTGTTGCAAAAATGCAACACAAGATGCAGTATGCCTGGAAATCCAGAAATGGTATCTATAATATATTATCCCATAAAAACCCATTATAAAGCCCATACAGATACATCGGAGCATGAAGCGTGATAGATTGCTAAACTAAAATAATGCATTTTTTTGATTATTTATCCCATAAATTGTGGTATGTTTTTAGTCATGAGAAAGAAAACAACAAAAGATTTTATAAACCATAAAATGAATGATGATGTCTACAAATTAAGAAGACAAGTTATTGATATGATTTATGAAATCAAAAATGTTTATTCTGATATTCCAAGAATAGATGTTAGAATAGGTAAATCTAAAACTTGTGGTGTTTTAGGTCTTGCTAGACTTAATGACAATATTATTTGGATAGATGATAAATCTTATATGACTTATAGAAATAATGATTTTCTAAGGAATGTTGTTTATCATGAAATACTTCATGCAATTTACGGAATTGAACATGATGAAAAATGTCCTTTAATGTGTAGCAAATTAAATGAAGTAATAAGCAAAGACCAATGCTTAAAAATATTTGGTGATTATTACAGAAAGAGAGAAAGCAAATGATTATTAAAAACGCTGAAACAAATGGTATTAATGGGACTCATCTTCAAGGATATGTTCAATGTTCTTATGATGATTTAGTTAATACTTTTGGAACACCTACTATTGAAGGTGGTGTAGAAACTAAAATAGAAGTTGAATGGGAATTAACCTTTTACGATCCAAGTAAACATTTCGATGAAGTTCAATACGCTACCGTTTACAATTGGAAAAATGGTAAGAGATATTGTGGTGAAGAGGAAGGTTTAGAACCTCAAGATATTAAAGAATGGAATATCGGAGGTCATAGCAAATATGCTCTTCATCTTGTTGAAAAAGCCATTAAAGATTATAAGGATAAAAAATAATGGAAGATTTAAATACAATTTGCATTGTGATCACTTCGGTGGTCGCATTGCTTTTCGTTTGTACTATTATCAACGAACTTTTTGGAGGTAAATAACATGAATGTATTTTCAGCATTTGACGGAATGTCTTGTGGTCGTATTGCATTAGATAAGGTAGGGCTGACCGTGGATAATTATTTTAGTTCCGAGATTAAAAAATATGCAATTGATATTGCAAATAAAAATTATCCTCAAGATAAAAAAAATAGACTAGGTGACATCACTACCATTAAAGGTAGTGATCTCCCTACAATAGATTTGTTTATAGGTGGTTCACCTTGCCAAGATTTTAGTGGTGCTAATAAAAATAGATTAGGTGTTGAAGGTTCCAAGAGTGGTTTATTTTATGAGTGGTTAAGATTAAAGAATGAAGTTAAACCAAAATATTTCTTATTAGAAAATGTAAGAATGAAATCGGAGCACGAAGATATTATTTCTAGAGAATTAAATTGCAAGCCAATCAAAATTAATTCTATGCATTTTGCTCCACAGTTAAGACATAGATTATATTGGACTAATATTCCTTTGCCTTATATTTATCCAAGGCCAAAACAGTTAATCGAAGTTTTAGAAAATGGTTGGACGGAAAGAACTCATGCGAGATGTTTGCTTGAAAGTGATAGTCGTCCACTATCAACACCTATTAAAATGTTTCATAGATATTATTCAACAGGATTTACAACTTTGATTTTTAAATCTCAAAAACATTTTGGCGAATGTGTTTTCCATTACAATGAAAATTTTAAACACATGAACGCAAAACAAATAGATGAACATATTAAAAATAGTAATATTGATTTATCTATTTATGAAGGTGTTAGATATCTGACACCACAAGAAAGAGAAGATTGCCAAACAGTTCCAAGAGGATACACAAAAGGATTAACAGATAATCAAATTGCGTGTATACTTGGGGACGGTTGGACAATAGATGTGATTGCTCACATCTTCAACGGACTAAAAGAAAAGGATTATGCTACCGTATCAAGTATTAAAAAGAATAATCCTAAATTATATAACGCCTACATAGAAAGAGGAAAGCAAATGATTAATAAACATAGAAAGAGAGAAAGCAAATGACTAAATTAAAATTAGTTAATGACTATCAAAAGAGGATTGAAAAAAATCCTAATGGTGGAGGGGAATATCAATTCTATGGTATTCCAAACGATGAAGAGGGTAATTTATTTATTAAGTTAGCGAGAAAATATCTTAATAGAAAACTTTATAGAACTGTAAAATATGGAAGGTCAAATGGTTCTTATTATCACAATGCTGATAAGGATAAGGTGGACTCTTTTGTGCTTTACATCAAAGACAAACCTAAGAAATTTCAAATTACTTATAAGGCAAAACCTTCCTTTGTTACTCAGATTATGGAATTTGAAAGCATGGAAGAGGCCACAAGGTGGGTCGAGAGGGTATCTTATAAAGATAAAGATCCAAAAGAAAATGCCTACAGGATCACAGAGATTGAATAAAAATAAAAAGCAATCGCCCATTAGGGCGATTGCTGCATTCTGGATTTCAGATCAACAAGCCCAGATCTGGGTTAAAAAAAATAATAAATCCCGGTCCGGGAATTTATTGCTAAGACATAGGTCTCGAGCTCTCAGAGCTCGAGGCTGAAAAAAAAAATAAAAAATAATCCACAAGCCACAAGCAGCAAGCTGCACGAACCAGGGAAACCGGGGGAGGTGGGGGCGGGTGGGCCCAGAAGGCGCAAGCATCACGAACCGGGGGGGGGGGGTGGGGTGAGTGAGCGAGCGAGCGAGCTCGCTAATCTTGAAAAAGATTAACCCTCCCTCCCAACCCTTACTATCATAACATATATTATGGGAAAGTAAAGTATAAAATGGGATAATATAAAATTAACTGTGGATAAGTTTTTCTTGAATATCTAGCCAATTGGCAGCCAGTTCCCGGACCGGTTCGCCTTGTGATAGAGCAAGGACCGAGGCCCCTGGATAAAGTTTATAGCTCAAAGGATCGAGGGTCTTGGCCAAGATATAAGAATTTTTAGTATGCTTAATATGGAACGATATTTGATGAGGTGAAAAGCGTATTTTCTTACTAGCTATTACTTTTAATTCGACAGTGAAAAAACCTTTAATGTCAGTATAACCAAGTAGATCAGGAACACCCAAAGAGGCCCAACTTTCTAATCTAGTCCATGATATTAAAGGTGTTTTTCTTTTCAATTCTTGCCATAATTTAGTTTCAGGTTTCAAAGTAATTTCACCATGGAATTATATGTATAATCTATTAATATTTATTTGTCTATTATGGGATTATGTGGTATAAAATAGACAGAAAGAGAGAAAGAAAAAAATGTATTTAGAGTTCAAAAAATCACCTAAGATTTTAAATATTGATAATAATGCTAAGACTGTAAAAGGCCAAAATTTCGGATACATGACAGCTATTTTTTACGGTGCGTCTGGGTCTCAATCTGGCTTTAATGTCTGCCCCCAAGCAAGCAAAGGCTGTTTAAAATCTTGTTTATATACTGCTGGCCATGGTGCATTTAATAACGTGCAGCAAGGACGAATTAATAAAACAAGGTGGTATATTCAAGAAAGAGAAACTTTTTTAAATCAACTTAGAAAAGAAATTAAAGCTTTTTTAGTCAAAGCTCAAAAGAAAAACTTAATACCTTGTATAAGATTAAACGGCACGAGTGATATATCCTGGGAAAATACCGGGATTATACAAGAGTTTTCAAGCGTGCAATTTTACGATTACACAAAGGTTTATAAAAGAATTTTAAAACATGTGAATGGCCAAATGCCGTCAAATTATCATCTAACCTACAGCCTGACAGAAGATAACAAAGACGAAGCTATGAACGTTTTAAAACTTGGTGGTAATATTGCTGCCGTTTTTAGATCTAATCTACCAAAAACTTTCAAAGGATTTAAAGTTATAAATGCAGACGAAAGCGATTTAAGATTTTTAGACGGTAACAATATTATTGCCGGATTAAAAGCAAAAGGAAAAGCAAAAACAGATTATTCTGGTTTTGTATTAGAGAGCGAGGAATAAGTGAGAAAGAAAAAAATAGATATACAAGATATACTAGACGTTGCTAATATATTGCAGCGTGATCAATTAACTGTTAGAGATTTATTAGAGGTTATGCAAATAAAAACAAAGAGAGCTATACCCTCCAATATGACAGATAATGATTTGAATTATTGGTGGTCTTCAAGTAAAGGTGTTAATATTCCAATTTTAGATATGGATTTAAATCATATGATAAATGCCTTTTCAAAATCTTTAAACTGGCGTGAAGTATACAAAGAACAAAATAAATTAAGTACAAAAGAAGTTATAGCAAGCGTCAAAAGTTTTGTTGAACATCTAGAAAGCGTTAATGATAGATAAAAAAATAATAGATAAATTCCGGGCTGCTAATGTGGCTCGGTATACCCTGGAAATTTTTGAAAATAACGAGAGTATTGAATCTATAACCTATAAGGCACAAGCCTCAAGCAACAAGCCTCAAGCAACAAGCGATACTCACCCAGATTTACTACCTAGTCATGGACCTGAGTATTATGCACCAAAGCGCAGGCGTAAAAAACTATTGAAAAAATAAAATTTACTTGTTATTACTTCCCATATGGGATTACCAAAATTATTAACAGAACAACAAAAGAAATTTTCTGAGTTGTTAGTATTTAATGAAGGTCGCATGTCACCTACAGAATGTGCATATGAGGCAGGATATGCAGAGGGCTCATGCCATGTAAGAGCATCAGAACTAAGAAATGCAAATAAATTTCCATTGGTTGTTAAATACATAAATGATCTTAGAGCTGAAATGCAAAAGAAATATGAGATTACTTATGAGAAACATATAACAGAATTAGCAAGGATCAGGCAAGAAGCAATTGAAGCTAAGTCTTGGTCTGCTGCCGTTAATGCAGAGGTCGCAAGGGGTAAAGCTGCAGGATTATATATAGAACAAAAGATAATCAAGCATGGTAAATTAGAAGATCTTACAGAAAAAGAACTAGAACAAAGAATGCAAACAATTATAGAAGAAAATAAAGTACTTCTTCAAGACGAAGACTTTGAAGATATGAAAGATAAAGTTAAAAAACCTAGAACTCTCAAGCTAGTAGAGCCTTTAGAAGAAGCTACAGATTAGATATTTCTTCTTGTTGTGTTAGGAAAACGACCGTCTGTTTTAAAGCTTGTATAAGCAAACAACCAATCACTACCATACTCAGCCTTACAAAAGTCTTTTATTCCGTCTGGTTCTTTCTTAGTATTAAATATATTTAATAGATATTCTTTCGATTTATTAGTTAAGTTAAACATAATCAAATGTTTATTTGAATTTAAAAAATTAAAAAGTGTTAGATTAACACAGCAGATGTGTCTAAGTTAGATTTAAATGTTCTATTCTTAAAACTACACCTAAAGGAATTACTTGAGATCTACCAAATAAATCATCTTGATCAAAATCATCCTTGTCTGCTGATATTGTTATGGAATTTTTATCTTTCTTAATTAAATATCCTAGTGAAGATATTTGACAAGGTTTACTTTCTAATAGCTCCTCTTTAGTTTGCCATGTAGATAGACTACATTCATTAGTATCTAACCAAACTACTCTAACTATATCCATATTTTATCCTTCAAGACACTCGCATTCATCTATATCAAGCTTACATAGAGGACAAGTATCTTCCATATTTTTACTATAAGGAATATTAGACCCCCTTCAAGTTTAAATATAAAAATAAAAAATTAGATTGCCATACGGCTAATGAGTTTGAGATTTACCAGTGCTTACCGCTACTCTGGTAAGCCTTTTTGACTGTTTTAACCTTATTTATCAACCATTCTAGCCATTTACCACCATTACCGCACCCTACCCTAGTAAAAATATTTTTTTACACATAGGGGGTCTAATATTCCTTATAGGTATTCTTCTAATAATCCGGCCTCGACGCACGTAAATTGAAGCTTTACGTCAATTAAATCAGTCATTTCTTCACGGACCACGCTGAAATATTGGTTACAATCGTCATAACTATCGTGAATAATCTCTGATGCCATGCGTACACATTTCTGTTCAACGCCTTGACCTATGCAAATCCACCCTACTAAAAAAAATTTTAACAATTAATTTCTGGGAGGATATAAAATGGCCTTGTCTATCATACCACCACCCGCTTTTTTCATACTACTCATAGCATTGGTATAGATAGCTTTGACTTCTTGATCAGTCATAGCCATTAAGGACTTGAGATCTTGCTCCGATAAACCTTGCGCTAATAGATTAATCTCTTTAATCATATCAGTTTTACTGAGTTCCATGGTATTTATCTAGTCTCCTTAAAAATTCGTGCTTATAATATCTTAATTTCTCACCCTCTACAATAAATTCTTGATAGTAGCTATCAACACTACACATCATAACAACACCTTTGTTGATCTGAGTACCATAAACATAGTCATGAGCCATAGCGTAAGCTGCTAACTGTAGAAAATAATCCTCGATCCACTCTTCTCGCTTCGGTTTGTTTGTTTGTTTGAAATCCATAATAGCATCTTGGCCCTCGTGTACTCCCACTAAATCAGCAGAACCTGCGTAAAGACCGGGGTAATGCATAACAGCCTCAATACCATAAACAGAATCCACCTTCGATAAACCTTTTTTTATAATAATATCGGCCATAACTCCTGCTCTTTTTCCGATAGAGCTCATATCTACATGTTTATTACCTTTGATATATTCTTCTAGAATATGATGCATCACACTACCTCTAGTCGAGGCAGAGTTCTTAATTTTCTCTGCTTCTTGTTCCCCTACTCTCTTCTTCCATTCCTTTAAAAAAGTTTTATCTTTCGTCTCACCTAGTATAGTTGTAACACTCGGAAGTTTTTCTTCACCCACGGCATAATGCCTATGACCTAAGATAGCTTCTCGAATAGTTTTTGGATAGATGAATTTACTATTTATCGCAATCGACATATTTTAATCTTACTCCCATTTCTTTCTGTTTCTTATTCAGTAATCTATTAATCCGACTTCCTTTTCTTTTCCCGGTCATTCGAATAGAATTACATTTAGAGTCTATTAACTGACATCTTCCCTGGTCATCGACAACAATTAAATCAAAGGGACATTGAGGGTCAACCGATAAGGCAACCCAATATCCCTTTTTCATGTATTCAATAGCCACGGTCAACTCACCTAGAGCTCCCTTTGCGGATTTTTTAACCACGATTTTTTTCTTTTTGTCTAACAGACCAAACAATATATTCCCTTAATTCTTTTTTTGCAGCTGGAGTATATCGTAGTTCTGTATAACTTCTTATCTTTTTTTCTAGTCTAATTACACGTTGAACAATGTCTAAAAATAAACTGTCTTTTTCTTTTTGACTTAATTTATTCCAATTATCCAATACTTTTTGTTCTTCTGCACTTAGCTTTTCTTTTTTAAGTTGTGGCATTCTATTCTCCCATACTCGGTCCGTGAGGAATTTTTTCCCACCACCGATCGTTTTGTGTCTTGGAATCAATAAGAGGTATCTTTGTCCAATTATATCTTTCTTTTAATATCTTAATAATGTGATCGTATTTATATTTCATTCGTTACTCTCTTTCTATTTTCATTTGAAGAAATAATTCAATTAATAAAATTGAAGCTTTTAAATTTTTAACACGTTTATTTTTACAATAATTAAGAAGATCTTTTATTGACTTTATTACTTCCTCTTCTTCTAACCATATTAATTTTTTTCTATCTACTAAAGTAGTCATTCGTTACTCTCTTTCTGTTTGGATGATTAATTGATATTGAATTTACTTTTGGTAGATTATCTAATTCTTCATTAACAGATTTTCTTTTCTCTGCTCTAATTTCTAATCCTCTAATAATCCATTGTTGTATTTCTTCAAGTATATTTTCAGAATTTTTATTTTGTAGTTGTTTAATTCTGCCTTGTAGCTTTTTGACTATGTCGT
>Ga0208899_1000051_pt1 | contig 59779 bp, 86 predicted proteins | sample VirMetDEL_Nov_24_FD_184518 | JGI IMG/M metagenome (GOLD analysis project Ga0208899, IMG submission 184518) | Aqueous microbial communities from the Delaware River and Bay under freshwater to marine salinity gradient to study organic matter... | ecosystem: Environmental > Aquatic > Marine >... | reverse complement strand
ATGATTTCTATAACCCCTATACCAATCTCTGCATGCTAACAGGTGGTGCTGGTAACAAACATGTTTCCAATTAAAGTTTTTAACATAATAGTCTAAATTAGTGCCCCATTCCTGTGTAGAAATAAGTATTACTGTACTTTTCCAATCACGTAGAGTGTTAGCCCAATACCAAAGCCATTTGCTTCTTGACCAAACGGGTTCCTGGTCATATAATAACAGTACTACTTTTGGATATTCATGTACTGTATTAATTACGCAATGTTTTGGATCTTCACTCCCGTAGGGAAACTGGTATACTACAGCAGGATCTAAATGGCTGTATTGTGATAAGAACCAATCAGAAATAGTTGGATAGAAAGTCTCTAAATTATACATGTATGACGTTTTTTATAAGGGAAAGCAACCAGGTGTTTTTGCACATGAGCAGCCTGCTGATAGTTTGCAAAGAGCTCAAAATTTAAGTAGGACTGAATACTTCTGGTACTTATCGGGTGATAATGACTACAAAAATTTTAATTTTAGTTTCCAGCCTCCGTATTGGGAACACAATCATGTATTTGTCTGGCCCAGTCAATGGCAGCAGGATGGCCAAGTTTATTTAGCATACAAATATGAACTAGGACCAACACATTACATGACAGATCAGAGTGTCGTTACTACTCGTTGCGACGTGGATATATTTGTTGTTGATACTAATAATAAAAATAAAATACTTAGTTTTAAAACTGTAAAATCAAAACATGATCATGCCCAGATGATTAGAGCAATGGGAAACTGGGCAAGCATAATAGAAAAATGTTGTAACAAGAGTTCATGTGAATACATCTGGGTCGTGAGTAGCGATTATGACTACACAGATTTTGATTTCACTTGGTATCCAGATCCTAGCCAAAGAACAATGTTTCATATCTTTGGAACTCCACACCAGAAGTGGGCAAATGTGTTTAGAGTACATAGAGAAGAATTCCTTAATCAGTGTGTTTGGCATTCAGATATTAAACAATTTCCACTACTCAATTTCGTAAATTATCAGAAAGTAAAACTCTGGAGTGATAATCGTGAAATAGTATATGTAGACTTTGGTAATGGATATAAGTTTACACCTGATCTAGATCATAAAACAACTAGATTTTTCAGTACCTGGTTAGAAACTCTGGGAAGAATATGCGAGCGTACAGATAGCGAGTATATATGGGTTACGAGTAGCACTTGTGATTACACTAACTTTGATTTTGGCTGGGAACCGGAACCCTGGCAGAAGGATATGCTACATGTATTCCCTAGCTGTAATCAGCGTGAGGGTGATACATTTTTAGTCCCTGTGGAGCGTTTTAAGAGTCAACACAGTACCCTAAAAGTTTTAGGGTGGTTTGATACTATAAACTACGTAGAGGATGTTACAGTCCCTTATAGACCCTGGCCCACAGTTAATGCACTACATGAAGTTACACAGTCATATAGTTGGATATTGAATACAGACACTAAATCTTTGGACTATGTTCCTAGTTTTTGGAAAAAACCCGATCTGCACGTCTTTACACAGAGCGGTAGCGTACTACTAGTGCCTAGGGACTGTAAACAGCATTTTTCTACTCAATTCTATGACTACCCATACATATTGCGTCATAATGACTATAATATAGAAGAAAAACTACTAGATGTTGTGTATCTTAGTAATGGTGAAAAAAACGCCGATAAAAACTGGTTTCTACTCAAGTGTATGTGCCCTAGAGCCAAGCGCATAGATGGTGTAACGGGTAGAGCAGAAGCATATAAGGCCTGTGCAGAGATCAGTGAGACACCCTGGTTCTTTAACGTATTTGCTAAGTGTATTGTAGAACCTGACTTTAATTTTAACTGGCAACCAGATTGGCTGCAAGGCCCCAAGCATTGGATATTCCACAGTCGTAATCCTGTTAATGGATTAGAGTATGGACACATGGGTATTATTGCGTACCACAAACAAATGGTATTGGATGCTACTGAATGGGGGCTAGACTTTACGCTAAGTGCTAGACACGGAGTTGTTCCTGTAATAGCAAGTACAGCAGACTTTAACACCACGCCATATGAAACTTGGCGTACAGCCTTCCGCGAATGTGTAAAACTTACTCAACAGTCAGACATTGAAAGTCGTTATAGACTAGAGCAATGGACTACAGTTGGTAATGGAGAGAATGGTAAGTGGAGTGTACGAGGTGCTGAGGATGCTGTCAAGTATGTTGAAGATGGAAATGATCTACAGCAAACTTTCGAGTGGGCTTTCCTCAAAGAATTCTTTGACAGCCATTATAACAGCTAACAGTTCTTCATCAGTCATATAAGGATCACAGGGTAATTGTAGAAATCTTTTACAGTTTTTGGATGCCTGGTCAAATTCGTATATTGGATGTTCATAGGCACGTTTGGTCTCTATATGTTTGTGAGATAGGTATTTTTGTAGGTCAGCCCGCATAGTTGTTTCAATAATAAACTTGCTTATCTGTCCATCTAGTTGAGTGACACAATTTACAAGATGTCCTAAATGTGTGTAATAATCTCTAGCAATCTCCTGTCTACGCTCTTGCCAAAGAGGAAAGTAATCTAACTTAACACACATTTCAGCACACTCACGTTCACTCATTATGCTGTTGCCGCCCGTGTGTCCATTTACTATTTGATGTCTGCGTAAAAGTTTTACATTGTCTATAACACGTTTGTCGTTGCTAACAACTGCACCGCCATTGCCAAAGTTAGGTAGACTTTTTGTAGGATCAAAACTATATGTTGCAATATTGGATTGAAGCCTTGCTCCAAAATGTTGAGCTCCATCTTCTATTACAAATAAGTTATCAGGTAGAGGTTCAGAGTTACCAAATAACCCAACCCATACAGCACAATCAACACTGTTTGGAATTAAATCCCAATTTAATAGAGCATTATTCTTTACATCTACCAAATAAGGTATGCATCCAGCTCTTAAAATAGAATTTTTAGTAGCAATAAAAGTTTGAGCAGGCATGCCAACAAGTCCTGTAGTGTTACTAGATACTAACGCATACAACAGAGCGTCGCTTCCACTTCCTACTACACATGCGTAGTTTGCTCCAGATACTTTTGCTATTCTGCTTTCAAACTCCAGTGTATATTCACCCATCATGACACGACCTGATTTTAGAACCAGGTCGTTAGCTTTTATTAAAGCAGTATTTAATTCTTTATTAAGTCTGTTTAGGTTGTGTAGGTGGATCATCTGAATCTACCTTTTTGCTTTCTTTTTCTTTATTGTCTTTCTGGATTTGTTTCTGTAGTTTATCCATCAGTTGCTCGTCTAAATCTTTTAAATTAATAGTTTCTGTTTCTAAAACATTTAATGCAGCTCGTCCTGAAATCTTTTTGGATCTTGCAAGTTGAGCAGCATGAATAACCAATTCCAACCTGTTAGTTTCATTTTCATACTTGGTTAATATCTTTTCAATATTAGCAAATGATTTATCGCCGCCCATTATTTTCTCCTATGTTCTGCTTGCCAACGCAATACCCAAAGCATCATTTCTTCCGGGTCTTCAAATGTCATAACTGCATGTTTCTCATAGTTAGTAGTTAGCACTGTAAAGTACCAACCCCAACGACGGTTGCAATGTTCTGCTGCCCATTGCATGCTCTGGTAATTTACGCCATCACACTCTAGTGTAACCTGATGTTCGTATACTTTCGAGTAACCGCAACCCTGTGGGTATGAATGTGTAGGTACCCAGTTATGTTTTATGACCATTCAAACATTTCGTCTGCAAGTGGGAACACATCTGCAATAACCTTAGCACAAGCATGAGCAATCTCCATGTGTTCCTTTTGAGTACCATTATCACCACGTAGTTCAATATAGTGTACCCAACTACGTAGTGTGCCGTTCATGTATAACCGAGAAACGGTCAGTCCTTCCGGGAGAACAGCACGAGCCTGTTCTTTTGCAATACCATTTTCAATAGCAAATTGATATGCTCTATTGGCATATTCAATTACATCTCTCTGATACTCTTCCCAGTCAACAGCCAGCTGCTGATTATCGTTCTCGATACTGTTTTGACGATTTGTAGTATCCTGCAAACGTGCTTCACGAATAACAAACTCTAGATCCTTTGTGGGATCAGCATAGCGTTGGCTAAACTCCTGGAAACTGAAACTCCTGTGACGTAGGATCTGCCTTGCTATATCACGAGTAGTTTCAATCTCCATACAAGCACTGACCATTTCTAGGGGACTCCAGTGCTTGTGTTTGATCAGATATTTAATGAGCTTTGCACTAGTCTCCATGTTTAACTGTCCACTAGGGTTGCTGACTCTAGCACAGAACGCAATAAGGTCCTGCACATCTGCATCAGCAAGATCGTGTTCAGTTAAAAACTCTGGACTGGCTTGGCTAAAACTAACCAGGCTTACCTTCATTAGGCAGCAGCCTTCTTAGGACGACCGCGCTTCTTAGGAGCAGGTGCTGGAGCAACACTTGGATCAAGTGCAGTTGCTTCTTCAGTAAGACGTGCAACTTCTGCCTGTAGTCCTGCAATCTGTGACTCCATTTGTGCTGCCTGCTTCATCATGTCTGCGGCAATATCTGAATCAGTTAGTACACCTGCAGGTGCAGTTGCAGCATATGCTGTATCGCTTACAGTCTTTGCAGGATCTGCCATACCAGCCTGTGCATCAATCTCTGCCATACGCTTGGCAGCATCTGCGCCTGATTCCACTTCCTTAATGATCTTGTTGATCTCATCAAGGCGTGCACCCTGCTGATTAGGAACTGGTGTCATAATAACGTCCTGACACCGTACCTTCTTCATCCAGCGTTCGCGGTGAGCGGCTACTAGTAGATTGCGGCCGTCAGCACCAACATAACGTTGCATGGCTTCGCCTAAATTGCTTGCAGTTTGTCCTGCGTTACTTTCAATACACTTCATAAGATCGTTATGATATGCTGATTGTAGCTGACCTGGATAGATTACCAAGCACATATGTTCCTCGTTGGGTACTTCTCTAAAGACAACAGCGACTCTTTGTTCACCATGTCTACCTACATGTTTAAGCATCTGAATCACCTTCTTCGTTTTCTACTTTTTCAGCAGTATCTGAATCACCTTCTTCGTTTTCTACTTTTTCAGCATCATGTGCTACTGCATCTTCCTGAGTTTGATTAGCAATCACACCATTTTCTTTAAGGAATAGTACTAAATTATTATATAATTTACCTACTAATTCCATCTCATTAGTTTTAATGGCACCTCGATTACTCACTACTTCAAGAATATTAACCATTAACGTAAGATCCTGAATGCTTAGGGTCTGCTGTTGTGGCTTAACTTCATGAACAGTGTTTTCTTCATTGGTCTCTTCAACTGGTTCTTCGATTGACATATAAATATCTCCTTTAACTAAGTACTATTATATGGATTTATAATTATGAAATCAACTTTTTTGTCTATATTAATTTCAATTATCTTGACTTCTTCAGTATGGGCGCAAGGTAATGATAAGAACGTGTTATATCAGGGCCTTAAAACTATTACGACCTGCCAGGCTACATTTAAAATAGCAGCATATTATGCAGGTATTTATTATATGTTTAAAGAGAGTGTAGAAAATATGACCACTGATAGCTCTTTAATAGAAATGTTAAAAGAGGATTGGTTAGAAGCAGAGAAGATTTCAATTATGCTACAGCGATCGTTACAACCTTATATTTCCAATATAAATCAGGATGTAATTAGTTTATATAATGATATTTCTATGGGCCTGTTAATTAACGGATTAGATGCAAGTGACGATAAAGAACTAAGACAGCATGTTCAAAACTTATTTAGACTAAGTAAAGACTGCAAAACGCATATAGAAACTATTTCTGAATCACTAAAAAATTAATTGGTTTAGGTTTTTGTACCCTCATAATAAGCCCAGTTGCCAAACGCTGGCTTAATAGTATCTGGGCCATGGATAATAAACACTGTGTCGCAGTAGAACTCATCGCCCCATGAACCCATTGGGTACCCATCTGTAAACATCACAAAGCGATTGGGTTGAATATCTTCATGCTTCATGAAGTCCCAATTGCACATGAAGTCAGTACCACCTCCTCCCATAGGCTGATAGTTCATAATCTCGTCGAGATTATTGGCATCAAACTCAGCATAGTTATAAACCTTAGTATCAAAGCACCAAAGTTTAATTTTAAAGTCTGTGTACATGTTCATAATAGCCTTGAACTCGCTAAAGAAGTCACGTGCCTGGTGGTCACCAATTGAACCACTCATGTCCATGCCAATAGCAATGTCAATAGTCTGCTCGGGGATCATACCAGGCAGCAGGAAGTCACTGCCCCAGCTCTTACGGCTACGACGCATAAAACTATAATCGCTCTTGATTGAGCTTTCAATGCTCATCGCAAGCAGGCTGCGCCAGTCCATCTTGGGCTCGGTAAGATCCTTAACAAGGCGAGCAACACCCCCAGGAAGGTTACCAGCACCACCACCCAGCTTGGCGCTATTAATAAGAGCTTCCTTGATCTCATCACGGATCTTCTTGCGCTCTTCGTCAGAATAAGTGGGCTTACCCGAGCTCTTGAGGTTACCGTTCTCATCCTCTTCAGGCTTCCCACCAGAGCTGTTATCATCGTCGCTTTCAAGATGCTCGTCCAGTAACATATCAATAAGCTGATCCATGTCAATCTTATCAGCGTTCTCATAGAGGTCATCATAGATTTCCTCCATGCTCATGTCGTAGTATTTCGAATCATGCAGAGCAGGCACGGTGGTAATAAGTGTACCAATACCACTCTTAACAAGGTCACCGTTTACAGCATAGTCAGCTGCAATATTAGCAATCTGGGCGTTATGCTTGTTATCCTTACTACGCCCTAGATGCTCATAAACATTGTGCAAAACCTCATGCCCGAAGAGAAACTCTACCTCTTTGGTCTTTAGCATGTTGATGAACTTGCTATTGTAATAGAAGTAACGACCGTCTGTAGCCGCTGTAGGGCACCAGTCGTCTGCATTAACCAGTGGTAACCGGGTTGCCATATTCCCAAACCATGGTGCCCTAATAAGCAAGCCTACTCGAGCTGTAGTGAGCTTCTCACGAGCCTCATAGTCCTCGCTAGGAACAGTCTCAAACCCTACTGGGATTTCTACGTTTTTCTTGTTTGCAGTGGTAGTAGGCATGCAGTTCACTCCTTTTATATGTTTATATTAACACACAAATAGTGTCTGTCAACCGTTTTTACCCATAAAAACTACTGGAAATTCAGCATATTTTGCCCTGCGTGTTTCGCTAGGTCCTCGACCATGACGCATCCCTACTGCGTAACCGTTTTCTAGTTCTACCCAGTAGTGCACATCTTTTTGTTCACCTGGCCAGCCGCTATTGCTAGCATTACGAACTACTATCTTTTGGTCACCAAATTTGCGAGCAGGGATATTCCTATCCTCATATTTCTGCATCTTCCACCAAATTGCGAAGTCCTCAGAGAGAGTTAATTCTTGCATCATCGTTATTCTTTGTTACCGTTTGATCGTATTGTGGAGGTCTTGTTAAGTTGGTATTGCCACATCCCAAGGTGCAATACTTTTCCGACGTGCACCCTGGTAGCCAGACTGCTACCAGGGTTACGAGGAGGAGCCACTTTACTATTAGAATTCTGAAGCCTTAACAACATACTTGCCAAACCGGTCAAAGAACTCCTTAAAGTGAGTAAGCTTGTTGGGTTGAAAGGGCAAGCTATAGTTGGCGATTGCTGTACGGGCACCCATAACAGTCATCTCCGTGGGGAAGAAATCCATCATGAACCGGAAGAAGTTGTCAGCCATCTCGTGCCACCGCTTACTGTCCTTCTTACCAAAGTCATCGTAGGCATTCTTGAGCTCGTAGCACATGCCAATAGTCAGGGCATACTGGGCGCTGATTTCCTTAATCTTGAGCTCCTTAACCTTACCAGCAAGGATATCCTTGGGGTGCGGCATGTCCTTGGCAACCTTACGGTGCGCCATGAACTTAATCGCAACACCCTCACCCACGCAACCGCTGACCAGGTCAGTAAGTTCGCTATCAGAGATCGTATCGTCCTCCAGGAAGCGGCTGACATAAGTCCAGCTACGCGGTGTAGCAAACGAGCGGCCGCTAGCGCGAGGATCAAAGTCCATGAGATCCTGCTTGGCGAAGCTGATATAACCCACCACATCCTCGCTGATCTGGTTGTTAACAGCCCAGTTCAGCCAGCTTTCATAGTCCGCACGGACTTCAAGGTGGACGAAGCGGTTAGCCAGCGGAGTGGGCATACGGTAGGTAACGCCCTTGTCGCTCTCACGGTTACCTGCGGCAACAATCACCACATTCTCAGGCAACTTATAAGTGCCAATGCGACGGTTGAGGATCAGCTGGTAGGCAGCAGCCTGCACCGCAGGAGCAGCCGCGTTCATTTCATCCAGGAACAGGATGACAGTATCATACTCAGCAGCCATCTCTTCGCTGGGCAGATCCACTGGAGGTGCCCAGAGCATGTTATCCTGCTTCTTGCTAAGGAAGGGCATGCCACGCAGGTCTGTAGGCTCCATGAGCGCAACACGGATATCTACCAGTGTAGCATTGCCCAGGATACCCTTGTTAGCAATACCAGCCATAAGCTCGCTCTTACCTACACCCGGAGGCCCCCAGAGGAAAACCGGAAGTTTATTGCGGAAAGCACGAACGATACGATTCTCGGCTTCTGCAAGAGTAACAGTACGGGCACTAACAATGTCTGCCATTTCTTTCTCCTTGTTTAACTAATATCTAAACATAACACATTTGTGCTATGTGTCAACCGTTTTACATTGTTAAACGTAACCACATCACCCATGGAAAAAATAGACATCCTGTCAACCCAGTTCGCTTAACTGACCTACAGTGACTCTATCGTCTACGAACCCAGTGCCGTCGTGGCCCCAGTTCGTGTCAAACCATGAGAGCTCAACTGTATTGAACCGTGCGAGCTCTTCTTTAGCAGCAGCAAAAGCTTCTTCCATAGGAAGGGTCTCAGACCTCACTATCTTGGACTGCCCTTTTTGCACCATCCAAGTATTATCGTGGCCTTTTGCTACTGGGCCCTTAGCAATGTGAACTCTCCACTCTTTCGGCTCCCAAACTCGAAGGGTGTACATGATAGCCATATCTACTCTCCTCATTTCCAACTTATGCTTTATAATAGCACGACTACCCAGATAGTCAACCATTTTTTTTTATGCTATGCTTCCATAGAGGCCATGCCGTTTTGTTGCATACCTTGCTCTGTAAATTGCACCTCATAGCCAAGTGCTTTGCTAATTGCGGCCTCAAAGCCACTGTCTGTGTAGATCTCCCACGTTGTATCGTGTACTACGTCGATCATCTTGTAGTCCTCATCCTCGTGTACAGCGATGTCTGAGACTGTAACAGTTTGCGGACCCTCATAGTCCCAAATGCTGTCGCCTGCTAGTGTAACGGTGAACGGAAAAGTAATGTTTTGCATAGTTTGCTCTCCTCATTTCCAACTTATGCTTTATAATAGCACGACTACCCAGATAGTCAACCATTTTGGCTACAAAAAATGGTGTTTTAATAACCTATTGAAAAATAAGGAAATAAAAATCGCAGATTTCTGCGGTTGTTTTTTCTTAGAATTTGCATACTATTGCTAAATTTAGTGCCCTCTACCAACGTAACTACTATTGTTTCTATACCAGCGATCCGAATCTTTGGTGTCAGTATAAAACATAATAAAACTACCCGCATCGCAATCATTGACAAATCTGATATCAGCACCAGCACTAGTCCAACGTATACTCCAGTTGATGTCTTGTTTTCCGTAAAGATCAAGCATTATTTTTAGTAAGTTTTCTCTGATAGTTTTTGTTGTTAGATAACCAAAGTCATCAAACCATATATTAACTAAATAACGCCACTTGCTGTCATAAATTGACTTTATATAGTTAAGTTCAAATTTTGTATCCATCTAAGAACCTCTGAAAATCACCATGCAGCGTGGCCCAAAAATAAGTTTGCTCATCAAAGAGAGTTACAACAGGCCACCTTCCTATTCTAACATAATATGGCACATTCAAATGTTTATCTAGATCTAATAGGAACTTATAGTTTACATCTATATGACTGTCTTTGTTCCATAATTGTAACTCATAGGTTTTGAGTTGCAGATCCTCTACTAAACACTTATAACCTAAATCAGTAAGTCTAAGCCCGCCAGTCTCTCTTACATTTTTCCAAAAGAATACCATCTCGGTACCTTTGGGTATTCGAGTGTGTTCAGCGTTTTTTAAAAAAATATCTGTATATTGTTTCTTACTTGGCATCTTCTTTATAAACTATCTCGCCTGTACCTAGTAAGATAACAGTAAAGTCAGCAGTCTGAAACTGGTGATTTAGTTTTTTACAAAGATTTATAGCATGACCTGGATTACTAAAGTTAACCTTTTTGTACTTTGGACCAGGATAGTTTATAAGTAGATTTCCGCTTTTTAGATTGATAGGACTATCTTGATAGAATACGCTCCATACACCTTCACTAGCAAGCACTTGCTCTACTTTATAGGATTCTTTATCTACTTTTTCTAACAGAACATTAGGCTTAGGTCTGCTCATTTGATTTTCCTGACTAATAACGTATTATTATTTATCAGAAAAATAGTACCATATTTTAAAAGTCTGGTGACTTGATTTCCACTGTGACCTCATTTCCTGCCCTTTCTTGTATCACTAGGGCCTGTAATTCAGTAATATATGTTAACAATCGCTTATAATCGTTTACTAACTTAATAGAGTCAGCCTTACTAATAACCAATTGATCCGCTTTATTGTTAGTACACTTAGTAATAAAGGTGTCCAAGTTAATTAGAGAGGGTAGCCTTGCCATTAAGATTTTGCCTTAATCTGTTCTAGCATTTCCAATTTATCTTTGAATGGGCCTATGAATTCATTTCTACTCAGTGTGATTAGCTTGGGACAGTATGCTCTTACCCATCCATTGTCAAAGTGTATGCCATAGTAACCAGCACAATAAAAGCTCTGGCTTTTTTCAGTTTTAGTGTACAATGGTAGTTTACGCTTTAGATCAAAAATATCATTATATGGTTTAGTCTTACAAGGAAATCCATGTACATCAAACTCTTTAGATTTACTTTTATTTTCTAGCTGTTTAGACTGTTCAAAGTTGATGTCCAGCTTTTCAAGCAAACTGTTTAGATCTGGATACCGTGCATTTTTATCCTGGACTGTTAGGACATATTCTTTGCCTAGTCGTAAGGTGCCTACCTTCTGACCATTACGTTCTATAATCCAGAACTTATTATTAACTATGGGTATTGCTTGTAGCATTGTATCCACTTTGTAACCACTCTGCATATTTTGTAACATCTTCAGCAATCCTATTCAGTTCATATTTGCCGCAGAACTTGAGGAACTTAGCACCAACCATCTTGTTAGTTTTAGTATCCATTTGTTCACGGATTGTGTTATCAACAAAATCTTTAATCTCAGTAGGTTGAGCAGTAAGATCCACTAGTGTGCGATTACGCTCATAATCATCTAGTACACGATGTTCCTCACCGTTGTGATCTGTCCAACGCTGTAGCATCATATTATTCCAGTTGTAGCCTTTGCTAGCACGATCTTCAAATGCTTCCAGCAAACCAACCTTGTTCTTAGTGCCTTTTTTACGTACACCAGGATAAGCACTGAATACATTGTCAGTGCTATCACCACGCATACACTTTTCAAACAACAGCCACTCAGGATTAGGCACTTCCTTAGGCTCGCCTGTCTTTTTGTCCTTTACAGGCTTACCGTAATCATCAAACACACCTTCAATAGTAATCATGTGATTTTGGATACCGTTGTATTGACGAACGTTCTCACTAACTAGCTGAACAAAGTCAGTATCACTGCTAACAATTACATGATTATCGTTAGGATGCATATCAATCCAACGTGCAATAATATCATCTGCTTCTGCAACCTCGCATCGTAAGACACTGCAATTTGAACTATCTTTAAGGAATGTAGTAAGCTCGTCGTATGTTTCCCAGAACAGATTATCTTCTTCCTGCTCTGCTTCTGTAAGAGCTTCATACTTTACCTTACGGTTCTTTTTGTAAGGTTCATAATAGTCTTTACGCCAACTCCTGCCCTCGAGTGCAAATACCACATGATCAGCTTCTGCTATACGCCATGCTTTGTTTACTGCGCTCATAGTTACATGCATAGCAAAACCCAAGCGGGTCCATTGATCTGCCGCTCGATGAGCTGCATGCCTTGCCCTAAAAAAAGTGTTTGCTGTATCTACTAGCAAATATGTAGTCATTTTTTTACTCGCAAAGTTCTATTAATGTTAGCTGATCTAACAGTTACTATACTACTACTGTTTGTCGTATCTGTCAACCTGTGTAATAAAAACTTTGCCCAGGCAATATGAGCATCTTTTCCGTAATGTGATACATCATCCTGTAATTTGTATCCCTGATTCTTACACCAGTTCCAATATGTTCCTTCCGATGAGTATGGATCCAAATAACAGCCATGCCAATCCAATTCAGGAACTTTGTGGAAGTGGGCGTAACTGTTAAAAAACAAGTGCTTAATATTTCTGGAGTCTAGGTGTTTGTGTAACTCATATATTTTATCGTGCCACTCTAATGACTTACTGTAAATATTGTTGCGAGTTTGCTCAGTCACCCATTGTTTGTATTGTTCTTCAAGTTCTCTAGGAACCATATCAGTGCCACTGCCATTTACTTGGTAGTAGTTGTCATTGTACAGCCATTCCTCACGTTCCCATGTACTCCAGCCAATTACAACAATTAACTCACCGCCCAGTTTCTTATTGAGGAATTCGTTGGTTTTTCTAAGTATACGAGAGTTACTACTAGCACTTATTGCTTCGCAAAAAAATTCAGCATTCAATATTTTTGCTAGGACATAACCATAACTTAGTTGTAAACATTTAGGATGAGCTAGCTCTCCTAGATGACTATACTCAGGATCATCATTAGCAAAGCAATAATTTTTGTATGTTGCCGCACCAGCAGTGTGACTATCACCGTTTAGATATATTTTCATAGATTGTTTGCGTGTTTGAAAACTCTCCACCAACACCAGTCAGTGATAAGAGTAAGAATTAAAAATCCTAATGGACTTAGGGGAGCACCAAAAATCATAGCTGTTATAATTGTATAAAGCAGCCAACTCATGCCCATTGTATTGAGATAGTTCCTTGCTACTTGACGAGGTACAGCTCGGATCATCTGTACTCAGTCCTGCCATCACCTAAGTCGTTACGAGTAACCATAGCTTGATCTTTTTCGTAGCTTTCCATAACTACGTGTCGGCATACATCCTGGAACCAACGATCTACCATATCGTTTTCATTCTCGTCACGGTAACCTTTTTTCCAAAGTAGTTTAATAAAAGGTTCGTTCCAGTCTAATTCAAAAGCACCATTACCAGGATTTTCCTGATCAACTTCTACACTAAGGACACTAACCCATGGTTCACCCTTTTCTGTAGCGATTTCCTTATCTGATTTCTTGGGTGCCCGTGGCTTAGGTTCCTCAACCCGTTTAGCTTTACCTAAACCCATAGCACGTTTTGCGTCGTCTAGTATTCCCATTCTACGAAACCTCCAGTCTCTATTTCCCAGTCTACAACAGATTCCGGTGTATTTTTACCAAAAATTACACTTGCTGCTCTTATAGTATTTCCGTGACATACAAAAATAATTGGAACATTACTTTGTTCTATATTGTCCAAATAGTCTGCTACCCTTACTGAGGTTTGTTCGAGACTTTCGCCTTCAGGCGGTGCTGTTTTCCAACCTCTCCTTATGGCTAAATATTGTTCTTGACCCACACTTAGTTTATTTTGATTTTTATCGCAACCAGACCAAGTACCATAATCACGTTCCCTAAGCCTTGGATCAATTTTAACATCAACAAACCATGGAGTTAATTGAACGATGATACTTGCTGTTTGTGCAGCTCTTTTTAAATCACTGCAATGGATGCTATCAACTGACTGATAACGATTAGCAAGTTCTTTAGCAGTTTTTGCTGCTTGGTTTATGCCTTTCTCTGTGAGTAGAGGATCATGCCAGCCTGTTGCTAAGTTTTTGGCATTATATTCTGACTCACCATGTCTAACCCAGATGGTTTTCATAAAATGCCAGCCTTACGAAACTTTTCCTCAGGATTAGGTTCCCCAGGCGTTGCCAAAGATGTCAACGTGGAGCCGTGGACTATATCTGTAGCCTTTTTGTAAGGCGAGCTCTGCGACTTGGCGGCCATTTTTGAAGTAACTGTCCGTCGTACCGCCGACTGGCATGAGGTAAACCGGCGCTTCAAGTCCTGCAGATCTATATTCTGCAACAGCTCGATCAACTTCTGCCACGTCAACATCATCGCAAACAACGAACTTAAGATACAAGTGGCTGTTACGAAGACTAGCGTACTCAACAGCAACATTAGGCTTGATAGCATCAACCCAAGTATGTCCACTAACCGATAGTTTAGGGGAACAAGAGAATGTAATGTGTACATGTTGATTATCTGTGAGGTACGATCTGAGATCGTCAGACAAATTCTGTGTAGTATTAGTTTCGAATGTAACATTCTTTAGGTCCTTCATGCGTTCGTGTTTGAATAATTGTATATATGCTCGTTGCCAACCAAGCAAGGGTTCACCGCCTGTAATAACCAAATGGATATCCTGTCCATTGTCCAATGTCCAAGAACCTGTTGGTGTAAGTGCAAGCAGATCGTCTACTAGTTGATCAATATCAACATCATGCTGGAATCGTTTAAATGCGGGATGCCAGGCTGCATAACTATCGCATCCAACTGTTACAAGTGGTAGCTCATCAATGCTATTGTATTTGTCAATCTCATCTACAATTTTATTGATATGGGGCTCTGCTGTTTCGTTACTGTCTCTTGCAATGCCAAACTTAGGACATGTAAAGTTACAACCATACATGCGAAGGAAAACACTGGGCACACCTGTCCAGCGACCTTCTCCTTGAACTGAATAAAACGCTTCAGTGTATCTTACTTTCATTATAACCTCTTAGGTAATATTAACTTGTGATTTATGTGTCTTTAGCTCGGCAATCATCTTGTCCTTTGTAAGACGACGATCAAGTGTAACACCTGCATTTACAGCCCAGTCATCAATCTGCTTCTTGGTCATCTTCTTGAGCTCAGCTTCTGATACTGTTGCTATCTTAACAATGTCTTTAATACTGCCTGAGCCAGTTAACATGTTCCATAAACTTTTAAACATCAAATTCTCCATCTTCTCTGTGACCAACTCGCATAGCCATATTCGAGTCAGTTTCTCTTACCTCAACCTTACAGCACCATACCCTGGTGCCAGGTTCCCAACTAGGTAAAAATATTGTGTTTACATACTCATACAAAAAGTCTGATAGACCCTCGCATCCAGTCTTTTCAACTTCTGTAATCTTTGCTAGGCCTTTCTTGCCTAGTTCTAGTAGCGTGTCGCGGTCTGGATCATCCTGTGCTACTAGCAGAGTGTGATCAAACCAATCTTCTAAGCTGTCCTTTAGTGGACGTAATCCACCAAAGTCTACTACCCAGTTTCGAGCATCAAGGTCATCAGTTTCAAACTCGAAATGAAAACTCAGTGCATATCCGTGGATAAGATTACAATGTGAATCTGCTCGCCACTGTCTGTATGCAACGGGACCTAGGTGCCTATATGTTTTTGTACTAATATACTTTGCCATGTTTATACTCCTTGGTTATGGAGTGTGCGGAATTTTTAGAGAGGGAACGAACACTAAGTCCTCTATGATTAATATTGTAGGGTATTTATAATTCAGAGTCAACCTTTTTGTTCATTCTAGCATTTAGAGCGTCTTCGCTAACTGCTTGAAACGCTAGAATTGTTCTCATCTCCTTACAACGTCGCTGCGGTCCTTTGCCTATATGGGCAATACTGCTATCAAACGTAATGAGCTTTCTGGGTTCATATTCGCTAGCTTCTACAATGCCATCCTTGTAGAGCGCTGTTTCGCCGCCCCAGTTCTGTTCCCATACCTTGTCTGTATAGAGCACACCGGTAATGCTTACATCAGGATGTGGCCAGTCTGTATGGATATCGCCATCAATACCAAATGTATTGCTGCTAGCCATAAACCTAACTAGTTTATAATTACTGGGACATAGCTTTAAAAATCTATCTTTTAGCTGTGATAACAGATTGGTCACTATCTCTTGATCTGGTTTGAACTCAAATGTCCCAATATTCCAAAAGTTTTGGAACCACATGGGATAGTTTGGTTGGATTGTATCGTCGCTTACCTGACCAAAACGCCAGCGTGGAGCATACAACACCAATGCTTGTAACATGCCATGTTCTTCTTCAGTAATCCAGTCTTTGTGTGTTTCAAATAATGGTACGTGCATCACCACCACTCCTCATATGGGAAAACAACCCATGTGTCTTCCTCTGCTTTGTTGATTTCAATACTAGCGTGATCAATCTCAAACTTACTGGATAGATTATTCACAATAGTAGCAAACCGAACATTGTTATGCCAAACTTTATCCCATCGGCGTTCATTTGGATGACAGCCTGCCGGCCAATCTTCTTTGATCCATTGGAATGTAGCACCAGTATCGTTAATATCGTCTAAGATAAGAATTTTCTTATCTTCATATGTGCCGCCCATTTGAAAGATCCCAAATGCATCCTCTGCCATCCAATAGTTAGATTGTTGTTCATCGCCATCACGCAAACGAACGTCCAGTGTGTGCATCTTAATACCAGTTAGATGACTCATCATTACAGCAGGAATTAATCCACCTCGTGTAATACCTACAATGTAATCGGGCCGCCAGTTGTCAGCATACATTGAGTTTACAATATCATGTACGCCTTTTTCAATATCTCGATTAGACAGATATAGTTTGTTCATCTCTTACCTTCTGCTTTCGCCATTCAAAATACTTTTCATTGTGCATCCATTTACCGTTTACAATGAAACCCCACTCACGTAGTTTAGGACCAGGAAAAAATAGTGACCAAGCACATACTCCTGGTTCTAGTTCTACACGATGTAGACTCTTAGGACCGTTAACACGCATATGCCCTGGGCCACGCCAAAAGCGTCCTTTAGGAGTAGTCTCCCAATAACCTCCACGTAAGATTAGCGTGAAGTAGGGCCAAGGATGATCGTGTAGTTCGTCTGGATCACTTTGTAAAAACTTGTGTAAGAAGACGTTAAATGGAAACCATTTACGATCTTTTAGGAACAGGTAATACCTTTCTAGATAGGGCTGTTGCCCAATGCGATCTAGTATAATTCTTTTTCTATTTTTGAAAATATTCATAAACTGTATTCGTAGTTATCAGTTGCAGTATTGTTCTGCAAAGTAACTGCTCCATTGTTTAAGTGAAACCTACGTGCCATATCCGTTTTTGGACTTAGTGTAATAAGACGTTTGACTTTATGATTTGCACGACATTCGTCTAGCAAACGAAACACAATTTCTCTACCAGCACGTGGTGCACGACTCCAAACTGTATATGCTATACAAATAGAACCGTGTTGATCTTCCTGACAAGCAGCCTGACTCATAAGGTCAAGTTCCTTTACAGTAGTTGGTACTTCATTAGTATAGGCAACGCAAATTGCTGCCTGATACTTACCGTCTGTTTCCAACACATAAACCCGACGGCCCGGGCCTAACCTAAAGTTAAGGTCAAGCTCGGGTCTCACGGGGTCGTGGTTGGTATCAAACTGTAATGCTTCTATATTTTCATATGTCAGCGTAGTTAGATTCAATACCTTATCTCCTTAGAACTTCAAGTTCAATTTAACGCCTAGGTTAACTTCGTTGTTACCGTCGACGCCTGCAACATTGCTACGATGCTCTGCATAGCCAGCAAGTGCAACATTGTTTACATTATATTTTACAAACAAACCGGTATCATATTCAATATTTTTCGTACTTGCATCAGCACTTCCTTCATTAAATAATACCTGTCCGTCAAGTGTACGTCCTACTGGAACCTTGTAGTTCATCTTACCGCTTGTAACTGTCATTGGCTGACTAAAGTTAGCGCCAACAGTCCACCCGTTAGTAAACTTGTAACCTGCACCGACACCCCAACTGTTACTTACTAGGGTGCTGTACCCAGTTACTAGACTAAACTCCTTGGATGACTCAACGTCTGTCATGCCCAACTGGAAGTTACCAAACCCAAACCAGTTCTCATCAAACTTGTGATTGAGACGCAAGCCTGCATAGTTTGTGGTGTGTGACTCACCAACTCCCATAAAGCCTTCCTGAACGTTGTTAAGGAACTTACCTGTCTCCTTAATCATACCAAGTGCGGCAGTAATAGTAGTTTCTTCGCTACTATGTACATCATACTCTGTACGCATGCCCCAGTCAGCGTTTGTTTTAGCATCTGGATCAAACTTAAATGATGTCCTAATACCAAACAAGTCACTAGTGGCTTCGCCTGCATTAGCAAGGTTCCAGTAACCGTCATAGTCTGCACCAAAACTTAGTGCTTCTGTTGACGATCCAGGACGAGTATCAATAGCCTGAGTGTTGTTTAGATTGATTGTAAAATCACGCTCAAAGCTATCAAGCACCGTAACATTACTTAGTGCCGCAAAAGCATCGCTACTAATATTACCAATGCCAGCACCACCACTTAATGTTTCAAGATTGGCAATCTCGCCATCAGTACGTCCACTGGTAGGAATACCAGTTGCACCTACAGGCTGTGTAGCCTTGTCCAAGTCCAGCATACCCTGTCCATGTGTGTGTTCAGCATAGCCAGGCAAGTCCTTGTCTGCCGTTACCAGCAACAGTTTAACCAGGTTCTCACCCTTCATGTGAGGCCACATCTGATGTACAATAGCAAGTGCACCAGTAACAACAGGTGCTGCCATACTAGTACCACTCATGTTAACACTAGTACCGTCTTTATATGCACTCTGAATGTTATCGCCTGGTGCAAGAATATAGAAGTCACTTGCCTTGGCAGCATCTTTACAGAGATTGTTTGTAAAGTCCCAGGTAGCACAAACTGTACCAGCCTTGTTACTGTAACTAGCAATCTTATTGTTAGCAAGATCATATGAGCCAACGATTAGCATACGCCCGCCCATAATAAGGTTGCCATTAGAATCTGTAGCATGGGCCATCTGACCAGTACCCGATACATAATCCTTGCCAAAGTTACCAGCACTGTTCACAAGGATCTGTTCGCTACCTAATGCAGTTGCCCACAACTTGGCTTCGTCTACAGCACCATTGTATCCATTCTCACCGTAGTACCAGTGATTACTATACTGGACACCAGTAGTACCTGTTGGAGTAAGACTTGCTCTAAATGCTGAGTCTTCACGTGAGTTAGCACTAACGTTAAACGCAACACTACCCAAATCACGTGCCCAGGCAGCGCCTGTTCGTGCACGTTGGAAACTGTAGCCAGTGCTATCAGTTACTTTAACTACTGCAACGTCTGCATCAAATGCAACACCGTGTGTACCGCTACCGTTCTTACGTCCAGCCGCAATACCCAACACATGACTACCGTGACCAACGTTGTCATCCATAAACGTCGCATCATTTGTTAGAGTGTTGAACTCATGTTTAACTGCACCAGCAAGGTCTGAGTGATCCTTATCGTAACCAGTATCAGCAATAGTAATTAGACTGCCTTTACCAGTCCAACCACGGGAGTATGCAACGTCTGCGTTAATTGCCTGCTTGTAGTTCTGACCAGAAGTTCCATTGAACTCTGAAGTACGATAGCTTACAGGATTGCTGTTGAACCCTGCGGTACGTGTGCCCATGTCAGGATGATCGTCTGCAATAGGTGTACTATCAGCAGGAGCATCCTCTGTTGTGGTGCTCATAACCTTAGTCCAACTATCTGTCACTACAGTATTTTCAGTACTAGTTTCAACTACAGTTTCACCGCGAATTAGTTTCTCAGTACCATCAGTCCAAATCTGTTTTGTCACAGGAGTTGTGTTTGTGGTAGTTGTAGTAACAATAGTAGCAGTGGTCGTGTAATAACGTGTTACAGTAGTAATTAATTTACCGTCTACAGTTTCACTAGTTGTCTTGTCTTCATAGGTTGTATCAAATACTGGATCAGCTTCTGTTACGTCTGTAATAACTTCGTTTGTAACGGTTTCACTCGCTACAACATGCTCTGTAGTACTTTCTACAGTTGCTTCACTTGTATTGACAACAACTTCATCTTCTGTACTACTAACCACTTCATCTGTAGCATCATGAGTAAATGAATGTCCATCTGTGTATGTGTACACACTAATCTTAGGATATGTTAGTGTAGTAGTGACAGGCGTAGTGCTTGTGGTTGTAGTAGTACGAATGGTGTTATGTACCTTACTACCATCTTCCTGCGTAGCAGTTTCAACACGATCCACATACTCATTTACTACAACCGTTTCGCCACGAGTGACAGTTGTAGTTGGATCGTTTTGTTCTTCAACTGTATAGGCAATGTTCTGTGACATGTCCTGTGTAGTAACAATGTCAGCAGCTGAAAGTGTCTGTGTATAAGGTACTTCACGGATTTCACTACGTTCAGTTTTTGTGCTACCATCGCTGTAAACATATGTGGTTACATTTTGTAGTGTAACCGTCCAACTACGATCATACTCCATCTTCTTTGTAGTTGTCTTTACCCAAGTAGCGGTACGTGTTAGATCAGAAATGCTAGAACCGCCAGTTACAGTCTGCTCGCCATCAACTACAATAGTTTCCTTAAGACGATCAGGACTGGTAGCAGCACTAGTTTTGTCTACCGTTACGCTACTGACGTTTGAACTAATTAGAGTAGGTACTACATTTTCAAAGATTTTTATCTTTTTACTATCAATAACACCATCAATCTTTTCTTTACTCTCAAGAAAAGCAAATGCTTCAGTGTCGTAGCCCTTACCATTGGTAACGTCAACAATAACTGGACGTAGATCCTCTTTTAAAATTTTAATAACTGCTTCTGCACGACGAAAGTCCTCAGAACTCATTTTAACAGCAAGTAGTTTTGGATTATATTCTGCTTTATGTGCCTCCCAGCCGTTAATAACATCATCGATTCGAGATACAATGTTTTCAGCAGTGCGTTTATCTGCTTCTGTGGGATTTAAAATAGCACTAATAGTTGCTGATCCGGTTGCCTCATTTACGATTGCTTCCAGTGCAGAAATTTCGCCTGCAATAGCACCAAAGTTACTGTTTACAACAGGATTAAGTTCAGCCTTAACGGAATTGATAGCTTTAACAGGATTTGAACTGCCACCCTGACACGCTGTAAGCATTGTGGTGGCTAGCAATGCTCCTGCAATAGTTTTAAAATGAGTCATCATAGCCTCGTTTTTATCATAAAAAAAGTATGTTCACCTTGAACATACTCTTATAATAACACGAAGTAAAGACTTGTCTACCGTTTTTGATTATTTGTTATATAAAAGATCCCACGCCTTATAATGCTTTTCAAGCTCTTTGTACTCTTCCCACTTATCTTTTAGTTCTGGATACTTGTCAATAAGCATTGTACGTTCCTGTTGTTCTTGCCATGGATCATGTAATGTTATTGTACCTGTACTAATACTTGTCCAACTACCATTGTCATCAAATGTGCTAGGATCAGCTATAGTAATTGTATTAGTATAGTCACCAAACTCTCGTTCTCTAATAGTTTTACCGCCGTCTGGGGATTCATATATTTTTGGCATTAAGGTATCCTAAAAAAAGGGGGGGCACTAAGGCCCCCCACAGCACGTATTATAGACTACGTCCTAGCTTCTTCCGCAAATAGTTTAATAGGAAACCATATGCTGGTAGGAACACAATCAACCCTACAATAATCTTTGTGATTGTTTGGTTGAACGCAACAGCATGTACCCAAGGTGCTGGATAAAATGCTGTATAGAAGAACGCATAAGTGTCTAGGATGTTTGCGACAATGGTTGAAAATGCTGGAGCAGCCCACCACATCTCTGTGAACTTCTCACGAATATACTGGAATACATAAACGTCTAGCATTGTACCAACGCCATATGCAACACCACTTGCTGCACCAATACGTAGTGCCTTCTCAACTGGTGCACCGCCGCCCCAAACAACCAAAATACTTACAATGATTGCTGGGATGACTGCTAGGGCAACAACTGCCCTGCCTGCTTCCTTGCCCACCATACGGACGGTCAAGTCAGTGGCAACAACTACAATTGGAAATGTAAATGCTGCAACTGCAAGTGGAAACTCACCAAAGAATGGCAAGTTAGCACCTGGGAACAGGTTAAACTTGAACTGCACCAAGTAATTTGAAAGTGCAATTACGATTGTGTGCATGATAACAAGATTGGTAACCAACTTGCGATCTACACCTTCTAGTAACTTCATCATAAAATTTTCTCCCTATTCTGAAGTTTAGTTGCCATGACCCTTCATGCTTAAACAGATGTTGTAAAACTCCTGCTTAACACTTGGGTCTGTGAGAAAACCACCACACATAACTGCGGTAGTCATATCGCTCTCATGTTCCCGAACACCACGGGCCGTCATGCAATGGTGCTCGGCTTTAACTACCACAGCGATATGCTCTGTCTTTGCATATTCTTTTAGTACTTCTGCAATCTGTGTAGTCATTTCTTCCTGAATCTGTGGGCGTTCAGCGATATGGTGAATGATGCGATTGAACTTACTAAGTCCAATTACTTCATCTTCTGGGATAATTCCTACCCAGCAGTTGCCCACGATGTTTTGGAAGTGGTGAGCACAGGTACTACGGATACTAATAGGGCCGCTGGTATACATGCTCTTGTAACCCATATTAGGAAATGCCGTAACCCGTGGCATTGGATGATAACGTCCGCCAAATGTTTCATTTACGAACATCTTAGCAACACGCTTTGCTGTTTCTTGTGTATTGTGATCGTTCACTGTATCAATGACTAGAGCGTCCAAAACTTCTTGGAATCGTTCTTCCACTTCTTGCTGTAGTAGTTCTAGTTCGCCATCCTGAATAAAATCACTGATGTTGTCATTGCTATGAAAACGCTTGTTAGTTGCCTGCATGCGCTCTCGGATTATTTCGGAAGTCTTTCTCATGTACTGTGTTCCTTTGTAGTTTTAAATTGTAAGATATAAATTAAGATAAGTCAACTTTTATTTTACTACAATCTGGATAGGTTTTAAGTTGGCTTTGTTTGTTGGGTAAGTTTTCTGGATGTAGCATCATATCTATACCCTTTGCTGCATCTTCTAGTCGCATGTTATAGTGGAATCCCAGCCACCAATAAGTTTGATTCTCCCAAGGAGAAGTATCTAGCGTTCTGCCATCATAGGCCATTCTTCGTAAGATATTATAATCACTTCTGCTATCAAGTAGAATAGCACCACCATGACCAATAGCCAACCGCTTGTCCCAACCGAAACTTAGGCACTGCATACGACCGCTTATATACATATTCTCGTCGAATGCTCTAGCACTATCCCAGATATTTGTAGGAGCAATACGATATTCATACTCCCAGTTATAATCCTTGTCCCAATATAACTCTAATCCCAACTTGTGCATTGTCATTGGGATACTAATGTAAGTATGACTTGGAAGTATGACTGGCCCGGTATACTTCTGAAACCTCAAACATAATTCAATAGCATGTGTGCAACAATCTGTTAGTACAACGTGCGGCGCGCCAGTATATTCCCTTAGAACGCCTTCAAACTTATCTAAAATATCGTAATTCATCATAAACCTGCATCAGTTGCAATATCTACAACACTAATTTTACCAGCTGCTTCTTTTGCAATTTTCAAACTAGGTGCAAGTACAACTGCCATTCTACGATATGGCCTCGTTGTAGGCTTACCAAACACTCTTACATCAACGTCTGGTATTTTAAGTGCATCGTTAATACCGCTTATAATAAACTCATGTGTAGTTTCATGTGCTAGGACAACGTGACTTGCGCCCGGACGTACCAGTTTAATTTCACCAATTGGTAATCCCAGTATAGCTCTTGCATGTAAGTCAAACTCACTTAGGTTTTGCGTAAACATGGTTACCATTCCAGTATCATGTGGGCGTGGACTCAGTTCGCTGAAGATAACCTCAGGACTATTGCCTTTGGTCTTAACAAAAAACTCTACACCAAATATACCAGCACCACCCAAATCATCTGTAATGATTTTTGCCATCTCCTGTGCGTGGGTCTCGATAATGTGTCCTGTAAAAGTTTCTTCTAGTGCAGGTTGCCAACTGTACTGATAATCTCCACGTTCTTGATAGTGACCAATTGGTGGACAAAATAGTGTAGGGCCCTCATGTTGCTTTACAGTTAGTAGTGTGATCTCTAGATCAAAATCAATAAACTCTTCTACAATTACACGCTGTCTATCACCACGCATACCTTCAACTGCATAGTTCCAAGCATTTTCAACTAGTTCTTCTTTGCTTTCCCATGCAGGTCCATAATGTTTTTGCCAATGTTCTGTATCTGACTGAAATTTAACAACGCTCTGACCTTTACCACTAGAACTCATTACAGGCTTAACTACACAAGGCATTCCTATTCTATCTACGGCTAATTGAAGTTCCTCTAAATTATTTGCATATTCAAACTTTGCTGTACGCAAACCAAGTTCAACTGCGCGATCCCTGATGCGATCTCGATTCATTGTTAGGTTAGTAGCTCTTGCTGTAGGAACAACAGTATAACCCTGTGCTTCCTTTTCCAGTAACACTTCTGTACGAATTGCTTCAACTTCAGGTACAATCAAGTCTGGTTTATAAAAATCAATAGTCTTGTTTAAATCATCATCATTTAGCATGTCAAAAACTTCAAACTCATCAGCTACCTGCATTGCGGGCGCACCTATATAGCTATCACATGCTATAACATAACAACCTAAACGTTTTGCACTTATAGTAAACTCTTTACCTAACTCGCCGCTTCCCAATAGTAAAATACGCTTCATTATTTGTGTCCTGTAATTTGTAGAGTATATCTCTTAGTTGTGCCTATATTAGCAGCCATGTGTTCTACGTCACCACGCCACCAATAATAATCTCCAGCTTTCCAACCCACCACTGGATTTTTTTCTATCTCGAAATAGTGACCGCTTTCCCAATCTTGCAAGAATATTATTATACGCTCACATTGTTCTAATGTACAGTTAAAAAGTTCTCTATATCGTTTAAAGGTATCTCTATGGTTTGGTAATATTACGCCTGTTCCCATTTTGTAATAACTTGTACCAATGTCTTTAAGCGCAAACTCTGTTTCTGCCCAATGTATTATGACATTATTCCAACTTGGTTGTTGATTACGCATGTCACACATAAACCCAGTAAAATGACTTTGTGGATGAACATACCCTTCTCTACGCCAACGTTCTATGTCTTTCCTGCTATTAAAAGACTCAAGACCATATGACAAAGAACAATATTCGTCGTTCCAAAAGGGCTCGACGTGCCCTCTATGCCATTCTTGTGTTGCCATAATGAATCACTTTATAACTAGTGTCGGAAAAACTGCGCCAAGGATCAACAATAACGCTGTCCTCATTAAGTTTGCAGTATAAGTCGTTAGATTGTTGATTGTTAATGTAGTTATAAGTAACACTCGGATTGTGAGCAAGAAGTACAACTGCACTATAAGGACCAGGATCTGGATGTGTTAAAGGATCAACAATCATAGGATGAAATCCACGCTCGCTACAGTAATGTGCAACCAAACTACTATAGCTACCGTCTGTATAGGGGACATCTGGCTTGTACGCATAGCCGTGTATGAGTACAGGTAGTTCATGTTCCTTGGCAAGATCACATAGGAAGTTTGCAAGATTACGTGCTTGTACTTCTCTACTGTTCATAATAGCATGGAACAGATCGTATTCTAAATTTAATTCCTTAGCCATATAGCGTAATGCAATATTATCACGTGGATGACAAGGACCACCATCTCCCATTCCCGCTGTCATATACTTTGGGCCCATAATACGTTGGGTGCTGTTAGCAAGAGCATCTGTAACTACATCAACATTCATGTTACCCAGTTTCATTGCAACGTCTTGGATCATGTTAACAAGGCTGAGTTTTGCACTAATAAACGTGTTATAGAATATCTTAATACTTTCTGCTTCTTCCCATGTTCCTACACTATAGCGAGGATTGTTCTGCATAAGTTCTTTATAGAAGTTAATAAGCAGACTTGCATCACCTGTTTCACTACCATCCTCTGTGCCGATAATAACCATTTCTGGATTAACCATATCCCATGCTACACTTCCCATAGCAATTAGATATGGGTTATAGATAAAACGTGCTTGTGTAATTAAAGGTGCAAGTTCTCTGCGAACAGTACCGGGAAGTACTGTGCTAATAAGAACTATAAGAGTATGTTCATTTGCATACTCGTTGACTTCCTTTAAGCACTGCTTTACTTGATCATAGTTAAAGTCCTGCGGCTCATAGTCCATACAAGGCATGCTACCATCATACTGTGGATGATGTGGTGTTTGAATAGCAACAAAAACTAGATCTTTGTTTTGTACTGCATCTTTTACATCTGTAACAACTTTTATATTATCACTAGCACGGTCTTCAATATCAAACCCTGTAACTGAGTGTTTGACAGACATTGCTTCTGCACAAGGCAGACCTAGCTTTCCTAATCCAATAAATCCTACTTGCATAGTAACGCCTTGATACCTTTTTCAACACTAATTTTAGGCTCGTATCCTAGATCAACTCTAGCCTTTTGTATGCTAAGAGCGCCACGTCTAGGATAGTCGTAGTCCCGTTGAATAATAGTGTAACTGCCTGTGCCAACCTGTGTGCAGATATATTCTGCAATAATATCTAGTGCGTGACTTTGACTGTAACTAACGTTATAGATTTGATTGCGGCTTTCCCGTTTAATCATCAAACGTACGGCTTGAACAACGTCACTTACATTTGTAAAGTCTAAACAGTTATCATGTCCTTTTACTTCAATTACTCCACCTTCTTTAGCAGTACGAATAAATGTAGGTAGCACACGATTAGGATCGTCGCCCTCTCCGTAGACTGCGGTAGGACGTACAATAGTCCAGTTATCGTGTAGCTCTTTAACTAGTCCTTCACCAACTAGTTTTAGTCTGCCATATAAGTCAATAGGAGCAGGACTGTCGTATTCATATTTGTGTGTTAGATTGCTATCCCAATTACCGTACACCATACTACTACTAAAGTAGATAAAGTGACTGTTAGTAAACTTTGTTAGGCAGTTAATAAGTCCTGTTGTCATAGTATGAGTAGCTTCTACAGGACTACGCTTTACTGCTGCAAGATTAGGTTCTGCAGCAAGAAATACCACACAATCATAATCTGGACTAATGAGATTAAGATCGTTATGGTTGTTTACATTAGTACCAAACTTCTTATCAATAACAACTACATTGTTATCTTGTTCTAGTTCACGTTCGAGATGCTTACCAATAAATCCAGCACCGCCTATAAGAAGTATATTCATCGATTCTTTATTGTATTATAAAGTTGTTTTCCACTAAAGAAGTCATTAGATAACTTATTAGTTTGAGTAATCATAGCATTACGATATTTTTCGTAATTAATCATGTAATCGTGGATTGTTTCAATAACACTAGATTTGTGTTCCTGATATTTATCCCAACTTTCTGTCCATTCACTAGGATACTTAAATTCATCGATAGCCATTTCACTGTAACTTAGACGATCGGGAATCATTGGAATGGTATCAACTAGCAAACCTTCATACCAACTGATACCTAGTGTTTCCTGTAGATTAGCACTAAACACTAACTTGGATGTACCTAGTGCATTATGGTAATCATTTTTAGTATAGCCCTGCTCCATACACATAATCCATTCATACTCTGGCATACTTTCTGCAAGGTCACGGAATATCTCAGGCTGCTTTTCGGGTGCAATACGATGTGGGAAAAGAATAGTATTGGTCTTTTGCATATGCTTGTATGACAGCATTTGATCTACTTCATACTCCATAGGCCAGCCAACACGTTTTGTTTTTGCTGGATCTATCTTTAGACTTTCAGCAAACATATCAATATGAAACTGTGATGCATAGAAGTTGTTATCAAAGCATTCATACATGCTCTGTTCGGCATGTCTGACCCAAGGCTTATCGCCTATAAGACGCCCGAGGAAATCAGCAGGATCATAACTGCCAGCATGCCATAGACCGCCAATACGAATGTCAACCCCCAGTAGTTCAGCCATATAACGAAGTTGGATAACAGTAGGGTTCCAAGCATCTGTGTAAAGGAAATAGTCGCCGTTGTGTACTTGCCCTCGACAAAACATCTCAGCAATCTGTTCAAGTTGATTACTCTTATAAACATTTGTTCCTCCAAAGTTTAGGAACGCACCTGGAGTAGTAGCCTGAGGTACATCGCCTCCGCTAATAACAACAACATCTTCATTAGTTGCGGCACGTAATTGTTTGGGTAGATGCGTTTTCCATTCACTGGTGTAACGTGTCTCAACTGCTTCTAAATCAACGAGAAATATAGTCATGTGCGTTCTCCACTAGTGGTAATAACAGTGTATACTCTTGTTTGGCAAAACTCAACCTTACAGTTGGTATACCAGCATTGTTTGTGAAGTTCCAGCCTCGTCCTTCCCAATACCAATCTCTGTTGTATTCTAGTCCATGTTTTCCTAGATGATTTGCTATAGCACACAGCGCATCCACGGTAGTATAATCTGCGTTAAGAGCACCGCCCTCATGGTTCAAATGCGGAGGGCGGTTACTCCAACGTTCTACGTAAGGTTCAGCTATATATGGAAACCCACGCATCAATTACCAAAGATGTTACGTCCAAAAACTTTAGCATCCCTAATCCAGTTGTTACTAATACGTTTGCCTCCCTTAAAGGCGGCGTACTCGTTGTATGCTGGACTCTTGTTGTTATATAGGTCAGCCTCGTTATAAGGATGACCAAATACTGTGCAGAAACGCTTGTAATCGTCTAGATCGTCAAAAATCTTTTGCACGTCGTTTTTCATTATACTACTTCCTTAAATAATTTGTTAAAGGTTGGTTGGCCTGCTAATGTTATTAAGTTTTTTACTTTTGATGCACGTATTCTTAATTTAACACCAGTGGCTTTGCTTTCAGGTCTAGTCCATTCTAATATAAAATATTTAGATTTGGCACAGGTCCATTTACCGTACCCGGGATTGGTTCTGAAATCATCTGTTAATGCCTTCAAATCGTTTTCGATAATATCATGTATTAAACGTAAATCTACATAATGGGTTTTTCGTTTTACGTTATACTTATCAAATTCATGCCACTGATGAGCACACCCTAGTTTATTAAGACAAACTTTACCATCTGTGTTGAGTAAATCGCGACTTTTGTATGTGCCAATGGTTATATCGTTACTAGGTGTAAATGTCTTAATTTCTTCGCCAAACTGAGGCAAGTCTAAACCCTCAGCCCAGTTGGTCGTTATTCCGGCATCTTCGTAGGACTGCTGAACAGCTAAACCCCGGTCTCTACCTGAGAGTCCAACAAACTTTGATGTAGATCCGTCTAAAACTTTTGGCTGAGGATTTCTTATTTTCATCATACGTTCTTTGAGTATTGTGTTAGTGCGCCATTTTCGCCGTCTTCGGATACTTCAATCCAAACATCACGGCCTGGATAGCGATCCTGAATGGTTAGATAAAGGTCATCGGAAATCATCTCACATGACTTAAAGTCTACATCAAGTTCGCCCTCGTAAAGTTTATTCATCCAACGCTTGAACTGGATAAACTCAATATCACGATCATCGTGGAATACTTCAATCCAAACACGGAACTTGAAGATATGACGATGAGGATATTGTAAGAAACTTACATCATATTCATCGCCTGTTGCTAGTTTAGGATCATCAGCAGCCGCTGGATAGCGATGCATACCTTCCTTCTCAAACGTAACCCATACCATACGTGAGGCTTTGCGTACACGATCCTTTAGACCTTCTTCACGCATCCTACGTAGAATGAACTCGTCGTGACTCTCTCTTGTTTCAGTCATTGTTGTCTCTGTTCTTTACATGATTGTCAATAAAATCTCTGGGAATACCAGGATTGAGATATTCTAATTCATCTGCAGAATATGTTTCGGGCATAGGAATACCATACTTCTTCATTTGAGAATATGCCCACTCTGTGTACTGTTTTCTATTCACTTTTGTTTTTCCCCTGATTCAGTGCGTCTTTAACTTGAAGTTTCTTTTTCTTCAACTCTGAAAGTTTATTACTAATATCTGAATCTTGTGGAAATTGTGTGTGTTCTTTTTCTAGTTTCTCAACACTAGCATGAAGCCTATTGTGTTGTTCAGTGAGCCTATCAATTTCTTTCATCTAAACCTCTTGAAAAAGATCATAGTATTTTGTATTAGAGTTTATAGCACGTTTACCGGTATAACCTCGAGTACCTACTGCTTCCATCCAAAGTCTACTGTACTCATCTACTAATTCTAAAGCCTTATCTGAATCCGCGCAACCGATAATTTCATTAATTACGTCACGCATTAGTACACGATCAAAGTCTTCTTGTACTAGCATGCTAGGAACAATGCCCTTATCGTAACGTCTATTACTTTCCTGACAAGCGTGAATGTGTAGAGCCACGCTGTGAGCCATGAGTAGGAAGTATGTAAAACTATCCCAACTTGTGCGGCCTTCTTTACCAATCTTATTTAGGTCACCAGGACCATAAGCACAAATATCTGCTGCTGTAAGTCCCTTACTAATTACAGTTTCATCAAACTTATGATAACAGCCTTCACGTATAAATGCTTGTCCAAACGGAGTTGTATCAGTATGCAAGTTCCTATCGTCAAAGCATTTCATCATACGATAACTCCAACGCTTGCGATCTTCCATAGTTAGTTCACAGTATACTTGTCCATTTGCTACTGCAAGGAAAGGACTTGCACAATCATAACTAATTGTAAAGTCTTCATTATAGTTTTTACGAATCGCACGTTGAACATCTGTTAGTAGACACGCCCATTCTAGTTTACTAGTACCTAGTACGTGCATCCAATCGTGTAGTCCCTTTTCAAGTAAGCCATCACGCATTAGAGTAACTATACGCTTTAGAATAAGGTGCACATCACTTACGTTTTGTCCACCCATTGCCCAACCATTAAAGTGATTCTCATACTGTTTTGGATCACAGTATTTCTTCATACGGTTGTACCAATCATCTGCCTCTGTATGATTCTCACCCTGTAGTGTGTTTAGGAAACGACATTCCCCCTTGCGATTACGTATCCAATATTCGTTATTGATTTCAGTTGCTGAACACGCATCTTCATAGCTGTGAATACCAGTGCGATCTCTGGCTTCCTGACTACTACGCTGTAGCCAACTGGGAACGTCAAGTGTCATGCCATAATCCATATAGGCATCCATCCACTTTAGAACAGCATCACGTTTGGCGTGAGCTCGTGGACAGTTGGGATCCTTCCAGTCTGCTTCCCATACGCCCTTACCAATCTGATAGCCACCACTATCACCAACAATAAAACTTGTGCTACGATCACGTTCACGTATCATTGCTTCTTTAGGCAGATGTTTGTTAGTGTCTAAGTCTACATGTCCTGAACTATACAGACTCCACTTGTAGTTAAACAGACCATCATTGCTTAACCAGTTACCACTCTCTAAACCGTTAGTAAAGTGACTGGGAATACGTGCTGGATCAACATAGTTTTCATACCGCTGTCTACCCACAAACGTAGCATAGAAACTACTGATCGCCGGTAGAAATACTGCGTAATCATTTTGCTGTTGTGTAAAGTTGCTATCCATCATATTTTACTCTTTTGACTTTATTTAGAAGATCATAATCCTGACTGTAAAAATTTTCAATAGCGAGTTTAAGATCTTTATTGCTACCAATGATTTCTCTTAACTTGTGGTTAATAGCAAGTTTATTATCGTCATTGTCTTTAGGATTTGCTGGATCTTTCCATGTTCCACAGTCTGTTTGACCGCCCATTGCTCTAACCCATTCCTGAAGATTATAATAGAACCGTTGAGCAGGTTGGCTTGATCCTAGAAATATGTGTTCACTATTCCTTAAATCTGGAATAAAAAGATGTTGTTGTGTAGTGTGCCCGTCATAGACTGGATTACGTGCTAGTATCCGTAAAAATGTGGGATTATCAAGCAATGATAATACGGAAGGTTCTTCAATAAAACATTCAGCAAACCCACTGATAAATCTTTCTAACGGATTTCGTAATATAAAGAATTTGCGTATGTTACTTCTAAGCAACCCATCATGACTGTTCGGATGTGGCACACGCCATCCATTGTCCTGTAAAACTTTCTGTACAAAACTACTTCCATTCTTTGGAATATTAATCCATATACAGTCCAGATTTGGATTTAGCAGTATTCTAATATTAGGAAGAATGTTGTAATCAAAGGACATTTATTTTGTTTGTGCTGGAAGTAGATAGTTATATACGCCTAGTCCACTGTCAACACTGATCTGGCTAACACCGTCATCAGAGATTGAATATCTCAGGTCACCACCTAGGCTAAGGATCTTTGATACTGCCTCAACTGGCCAAGCCCACCCCTTGCTTACTTTACCACCAACGTCTGGCTGGAACACAAACTCGCCTGCGTGTGTGCTAGCATCACCAAATGCAAACTTTAGATCCTTGCCTTCTGTGCGAGCAATAAAAGTTGTTTCTCCGCTATTTGCACTGATCATCATCTTAAGACGTTGAATACTGGCTACGGTGGGTTCAAATTCTACACCCCAGTTAACCGTTTTCATTGTAACGCTCTTGAGCTTGTCATTAACAACTTCACTTGCCATAAAACGATAGTCATTCTGGAAGTCGCCAGTCGCGTTTTCAAAGTGGATACCAACCGGTACTGTTTGTCCGTTTCGCTCTTGGGTATTAATACTAATCTTCTCATTTTCTGCGTATTCAGGAATACGTAGGATAACATTTAATGTAGTAAGATTGGGCATACCAAATGTACCCATAAACTCTGGTACAGGCTTATGAAATTCGCCTTTGAGTATAACTGTACGATCCTCAGCAATACCTTCAATATTTGTTGTATCCTCTGTTCCTGTGATCTTAACCAGATCAATGAAACCTAGGCTGTGCGTATGCTGCACAGCGTCAAGTAAATAATCTTTCATAGATTGTTCCTTATGTTATAGTTGATAGTTAATTATATGATTATTTAGATTCTGAGTCAATATTCTTTTGGATATATTCACAAACCATATAGCTTATTGTATTGCCGCCGCCTTGCATTTCTAATTTAGAATTCGGGAAGGTATCTTGATTATTCCTGCAATTAGAAATCCATTCTTCTTCAGTGAACAGACGATATTTCTCTATCCATTTGATTTACTCATCATTTAGTTTTCGTACGATGCTTATATCTGGTACACTTCGTTTTATACTAGCCATACTTCCTGGTTTTTTTACAACCATTATAGTATGAGCTCCGTTATTAAATTCAATGTTTTTCACAAAATCAAAACCCAAACCATACAGCATACCTTTTACCAGGGACTCTGTTTGGTATGCTCTAAAGCCACCGCAAAACTCGAGACCAGGTTTGAGTTCACAGTTATTATATGTGAAAAAGAACTTGCCGCCCGGTACCAGTTTGTTATAGATTATTATAGCTTCGTCCTTAAATGGATCTAGGGGGTAATATTCATATTTACTAAAACAGAATATATTCCATAAACCATTATTAGGAAGATCATTCAGATCCAAATACTTTCTTACACGTCGTTCTGCATAAAATGCATTATGCTTTTCTGTAATTGATTTTGTAGTATAATCAAGTAGTTCCTGTTTACCCACTATATAGAGAGGCTCATTTGCAACAAGGCTAGATGTGAACCCCCCGTCAGTTGGATTTATATCTGCTGCTGATAATTGCCAACCGCTACTTTCTTGACCCAAAGTAAGTAGATAGTCTTTTACATTACTGCTTAACTCTGAGCGTCTTTCTATTAAATCTTCCGCGGTGGATTTCAAATGAAATTCAAATTCCAAATAGTCTTTTTGAAGGAATATAATTTCAAATTCTCTTATCCTATTTTCAATATATTTTTTGTGTTCCTTCAACTTTACCTGATAATTGCTGATGCTTTGTTGCAGATTGTCAATACTATCTAACAAATTATCATGTGAACTGGTATTAAGGAAATGTCTTTTTTGATGAACAATCTGGTTTTTGATATGCTCGGCTGACTCATCAATATTAATATTATATCTTTCTATACGTCTCTTTATTTCATATAAGCGAACAAACGAATCTAATAAATCTTTTATGTCGCGGATGTCAGCAACTGCACGTTTATCAGTCTCTCGTTCTAGGAAGTCTATATGAGTAGCATCCATCATAAACATATTTATATACGTATATTACTCAAATGTAAATAAACTTTCAAACGTGCTATGTATTTGTGTCTTTTGTGTTAAGTTCCAGCCAAGCTCTCCCAACAAGTTATCTAGCTTTTGATCTACAATAGTTGCTTCCATTTCCTTATGATTAAACGGAAGTTCTTTAAACCAGTTAGGTAGGTTTAGTTCGTCCACTGGATAGCCAACGCTGGTGTAACCCATGGGATTGTCTTTGAGTTTGCATACAATGGTCTTCATACCGTCCACAATATTCATGCTGTAGTTGTCGCCATGCATTTTCTTTAGACGGTTCCAGTTAATAGCGGCCCTGACGTGTCCGGGCATGTTTGCTTTGCCCTTGTATACTTCTTTGCCGTCTTCTTTGCCCCACTCTAGGTTAGTAAACTTGGTTAGGTTGTTAACACGCTTGGGTGTGCCCTTTTCCCAGCCTGGGAGATTAGCAAAATCACGTTTGAATTCTAGAATACGTTCCACGGCATGTTCGGACCCCTTGCCATCCAGTACTTCTTCAAGTAGCTCACTCATAAAGTCCTGCATAACCTTAGGTGTATCACTACGCTTGAGATCCAGTCCCATAGCCTTTACTTTGCCAGGCTTGCCATCTTTGTCTGTACGATAACCTTCCTGATCATACACTAGTACTGCATAACGCTTCTTTGTAATAAAGATGCCGCGGCTGCCAATGATTTCTCTGCCGGCAGCAATGATCTCGCCATTTTTACGCGGACAGTGGAAGTCTTTTTCCATGAATGCTGGAAATGTAGTGTTCACTTCATCTGCAATGGTATCGTATAATGCTACACATTCATCCTTGCCCCAGCGCATTTCGCCACGCTCAACTTGCTCACGGACTACTGGCCAAGCACTAAAATATACAGAGTCAGTGTCACCATATATGATTGTGTCACCCACGTGATCATACTTGCCAGTTAGCAGCTCATTAGTCTTTGCACTCATATGCTTTGCAATACATCTGCCTGTGAGTGTAGTGGACTGTCCAATACGACGGTCAAAGAAACGACAGTATGGATTAAGAATAGCGCCATACAAACTGTTAAGGTTAATCTTCTTAACTAGCTGCCGCTTGTCCCAGAACGCACGTTCCTCGCCAGTTGCTTCACGCATTTTCGCTTGCAGTTCTTTACGTTCAGCATACCAGCGTTCTAGCAGTGCTGGGATTACACCCTTTTTCTCGTATGTAAAGATTGTACCATTGGCAGTAAGTATCCAGGGATTATTACTGTCAAAGATTAAACGCCAAACTTCAGCAGCACTAAGAGTATCCGATCCGCCGGTTTCCCAATCAATAGTAATTTCCGTTCCACGCTCGCCAGCCATTACTGCCTGATACTCTAGCGTACCAAACATGTTTTCCCAACTACCAGCGAATGAAGCACCATCTTCAGCTATACGTCTGCCTAACTCATTGTCTGTCATTATTGGACGTAGTTGGCCCACGATAGTTTCTGGTGCCATGTTAAGAGCACGAATTGCACTAGGATATAGACTGTTTAAGTCAATTGAACCAATCCATTCGTGAATACCTTTTTTAGGATCTGCAACATATGCACCTGCTGCTGTATGCTTTTCACCTGCGTCCTTTTTATTGGGAACAATCAAACCCTGTTCATGTGCTTCGTTAATAATTGCCTGTTCTGTAACAGCAACCGCGCCCATTGTAGTAGGAAGTAAAACAGTGTTAGCGTGAGCAAGCTCGTTACTAAGATCAATAAACTTTAGTTTGGTATCCAGCTTATACAGGAGCATGGTGTCCTGTCTGTTATAGTCAATAAATGTATAAAAGTCCTGGTTGTAAAGCTGGTCTAGCGTACCCTCATAGGCAACTTTGCGCTCACCTAACTCATACTCACCAATAGCATCCAAACTATAACTATGCATTTCATGGTATGTATATTTGCGATACAACTGCATATAGTCTAAGTGCTGTCTGCCAATTAGATCATAAGTAAACTCTTCCTTGCCGAAACGTTCAAAAGTACGCTTTCTAGGATACTGTCCCCATAAACAGAACTTGCGTGTGTCATCCTTACTCAACACACGAGTTATACGATTAACAGTGTAGGGAATATCATATCCCTCTGAGTTCCAACCGCTGAGTATGTCTGCATCTTCTATTAGATCCAGAAATGCCTCCAGCATGTCTGTTTCTCTTTGGAACAGTACTGTATTTTCAAAGTCACGCACAAGATCCTGTGCACTTTCCATACTCAAACTCTTAGGTGGAACAGCAAGAGTGATTAGCTTGTTTTGCCAATCCAAATACATACTGATACTTGTAATAGCATTAAATGGATCATCAGTATTACTGTAACCACGAACAGGATCAAAGTCCACCTCAATATCAAAGAAGCATGTCTGTAGTTTAGGTGCGTCAATGCCTATATAGTGTTCACTTAAACAGCGAAATACTGGATTGATATCGCTTTCCCATAGACCATGTTTGCCATGAATCTTTAGTTCTCTCTGGAACTCCTTACCATTACGTGTACTGAAACGGCTTACAGGGTTTCCGTAGATTGTACGGAACTTACCTCGAGCATCACTGTAATAGAACACGTAGTTAGCAGGGAACTCTCTGTATTCCCTACGCCCTTCCACACGTTCTACAACGTTGATCCTGTCGTGTTCTCTATCAAAATATGCGTCTATGTACATTACTTAAAAAACAATCCTATCACATATATTAGCGTAATTACTACATTGAGAACAACCAAAGATTGCTCTTTCCACAGCCAACCTGCAATGGCCCATAAACTATTTCCTATTATAAATGCAAAAATATAAAAGGGATAGAAATTGAACGCAGCAAGTGTTGCTGCAATCAACAAGCCCGCCGTGCCTAACCAGGCAAGCCATTGATGGGGTTTGCGTACTGTCACTGTAGTTTGCCAACTGTGGCTAGAATGTTTTCCAGTTCTGCTAGGTCTTCACTATGGCGTGCAAAGTCGGCCTTGTATGCTGTTTTAATTGCTTTTTTAAGTACTGCTGGCTTAATCTGCATTTCCTCTGCAATAGCCTTAACCGTATCATCCAGGCCGCCATTAAGGTCGTCCACTTCCTGCAGGACTGAAAGACCCTCGTTAATTAGTTGTGTTAGTTTAGCTTTTTCTTCTGGATTGAATACGCGATCACCGTTACTCATTGAGTTCTCCTTATGATTCAAGTGTACTATGGGACCGTGCGAATGTCAACCTATACTTATTTTGGGTACAACTTTTGATGAGGAAAGTCATACATCTTTAGGTCTCCACCCGAGTCGGGGTTTAAACCTTTCTGTTCTTTCTGTTTTTTATTGTTCTTTAAGAATTCACCAATCTGAGGCGTTCCAGATTTGCCACGTTCTTTTGCTTTATTAAGTGTATCTTCATTGTCTTTTGTATAAGGAAATCTATATAGGCTGTCCTTGCCCTTTACAATAGCCCATAATGTGATATACGTTTGATCATCTACTTTATCCACTGTATGATATTTGTATACAAACTTTTCAGGTTTGGCATAGTAAGGTTTACCAATAAATCCTAAGTTAGTTACAAAACTTAAATAGATAGCTACAAATACTATTGGAACGATTAAAAACTTCGTTTTTTTGCTTATTGTTAATAGTGGAATAAGACAGACTAGTCCTGCAAAACTCCAGATCATTGCTAGTTGTATCATACTCAGATTAAAGTCAAACATTACCATTCTTTCCGTAAGTTAGTATCACTATAAATTATATGAGTATTGCTATCCTCAACGTCCACTGATTTATCATCAAATATTTCTATTCTATAGACTGGTATCTCTTGCCCAGTTTTAGTTAGCGTAACTGTTTTAGTTGATATTGATACGAATGGATTTACTGATATAAATTCTACAGTAACATCAATAGGGTCTGAAGTTTGTGAACCACCATTGCTAAACCAATGTAAACTTACATAAAAGACTCTAGGGTCCCTTGAACGTATACTTACCGCTTCTCTATTAATCTGTCGTATCTTCTCTTTACCATCCTTATCAATAAACCTATCATTACTAATACCCATATCATCTCTTTCTAGATGGATAAGAGCATGGTCTTTACGTCTAAAACTTATAATGTTATTCTGGTCATCCATTACCCATGTATCTATATCATAAGTACTAGTATCATCCCATGTTACCAATACAATATATTCCGCCTTTGGATCTACACTTGCTTTTTTCGCTACTGGATTTATTAGAATAAAAGCCAGAATAAACATGAATGTAAAACCTACTAACAGGTTAAACAATAAGTCAATAAAGCCGAAGCCAGATTTATATCTTGGTTTGTTCGCCATTGTCCCAGCTATTCTCTAAAATAACCATTTGCAGTTTTGTTAGTATGCTGCAAATCAATCCAATAAGAGTTGTGCTGAGTGCAGTGCTCATTCCCACTGCCATGTCCGCAATAGCTTCCTGGACATTTACAACATTCTTAACATCTAAGCCACTGAAAGTTGTATTAAGCATTAGTAGAAATCCTGCTACAGTGCCAATCATACCTAAAGTAATCATAGCTTCACTACCAAACCATACGTAGTTGCTATAGTTTTGTATTTCCTTACTATTAACCTTACTAATATAGCCAGTTAAGCCAGTAGTCACAATAAAGACAACAATGATTGCTATGCTTATTTTTGTTATATCAGCATACCATAATGCTTCCCACCAACCCAATTTCCAGGCTATGAGTGCACCAAAAAAGGTTATAGTGAGTTGTATCCACCACTTCAGAAATGGAATATTTTGTGTTAGCATTACATTTACTCTCGTACTATACTTTTGATAACCAAGATTTAAATGAATCAAGAGCTACTTGTGGTTTGACATAGGGACTAAGTTTAAGTGATTCCACTTCACTATAAAATTCTTGAGGGTAAAACTTATTATTGTATTCAAATCCATCTTCACGTTCTAGCTTATATACGCTATAATCTGACTTTGTATTATCATCATAGTCATGGTCTAGTGAGCCGAGAGCATAGACTTCGCCGTTCTTTTCAACTTTAGTAACTAGTCTAAAGTCTCTACCAGCGACATATTGAAAATCGCTGTTAGTGCGTTCGAGCATAGTAATTGTATTTCTAATATCTTGTGCGTTCATAACAGTGTATTTATCTAACGCTCTACAATCTCTACAACAAGGTCGGTTGTTCCCTTTAGTATGCGATGATATGTGTTTTTGGGTATAGCAAGAGTATCGCCAGGCTGTAGAATTATGGGTAAATCGTTGTCCATTTGAAAACGCCAACCATTACCCTCTAATATTTCTACATATCTGTCAGTATGATCTCTATGCCAAACAAGTTCACTTTCATTACAGTCTACACTAAAAGTTCGTGTAATTGTATTACTACTGCGAATTTCAGTATATGGTTTCATAACAATGTTCTTTTATGTAAAAAATCAAATAGCGTAAGAGGAGAATCGACAATAGGGTTTTCATTTATACAACTTGGTAAAGATTCATCAGTCACATCAAAATTAGGATTATAATGAAAAGGAAAAGAATACCTATCTGTTTCTGGAATTGTAACACGATGTACTGCTGCTTTGCAAAGACCGTTAGACCAACGATGTAAGAAATCACCTGTAAAAACTAAAATACTATTTTCTTTATAACCTACAGGTTGCCAAGAATTTTCCACTAAAATCTCTAAGCCTGGCACACTTGATAATGGTAAAATAGTAATAAAATCTAAATCACTATGCTCAGCTAACCCATATTGATTTTCTAAGGTTGAATATGGAGGATAATATTTACAGTAGAAAATCCAATAAGGATCAGTGAATAAATTATTGAAATAGTTATATTCTAAGTTTAGTGCTCTTGCATATAGCGGAAGTAGTTTATTTGCAACACTGCTCATTGCATTAATATATGATCTTGTAGCACTTTCAAATCCGTCAACAATATCGTCTTTGGGTAAAAGCATGTAATCATCTATAGTTTTACCAACTGATTCCAACCTTCTATTTTCATACTGCAATAATTTATGATTATTAGAAAAAAAATGATCTGGCACTATTCTAAGGTTTTGCATATGACTATTGCCAGGTATAAATCTTGTGGATCCAGTAGATTCTAAATAACCTATGCATAAATTTTTTTGCTCTGGACTACAACTAAAAAACTCTTTAGCTTTTAATTCAATAGTCTTTATTATTTTAGTATCGATATTATGATTGTTTACAGAAAAAAATCCGTACTCAATCAGTATTTCTCTAAGTAAGTTCGCCTGAGATTCAGCATATACACTATCACTAGAAAAAGATTGTCCGATATCAATCGTCGGGATATTAAACGGCATAGTTCTCCCATCATATAGTTTAAAAAATACTTATAATTAAAAAGTGTTTACCACCACTGGCCGCCTTTGACACCAAGAGCTTTATATCGTGGTGTGCGGCATGCCCAGTAACCTGCTTTCATCTTGTCGTTCTTTTGTTTACACTTGTGACGTGCTACAAATGAACGAACTCTGTCCCTATCGCCACTCTTTACGCTTAGTCCTGATGTATCGCCCCAACTGATCTTCTTAACACGACCAGTCTTTGGATTCTTTACATATACATAGAACTTTTTAGGACCGCCACGTTTGGGTGAATTCAGTTTAACTTTGCGTCCTTGATACTCTGCTTCGTCAAGCTCTACTTCTTCGTCTAGTCCACGTTTTTTCTTATTGACATAATAGTTACTACCTTTGCCATATCCATGACGCCATGCCATTGAGCGTAGGTCATCATCGCTCTTGTCTTTGTATCTTTCAGCAAAATCTTCGTCACTCATTTCAGCATTGCGTTGTTTGCTTTTTATAACACTGGCTGGCATTCCTTCAGCAAGGTCTTCTATAGGAACATCAAGAGGAACACGCTCGCCCTCTACCATAATACATTCACCGATGTCTGTATCAAGTAACTCCTGATCCTGCCAATCTAGGTCAAGACTTTCACGCATCTTACGCACACGAGTATAAAACTCTGTAAATGCTTCACTACCAGGACGGAACATGCATTCACTAAAAGGAATGCCACGAGCAATATGTTCCTTAATTGCTTCTTCAACTGGATTTCTTTTTAGATCACTTGCTTTCATTTTGTTCTCACATTCTTGGCTTTACCGCGTCTGTTCTTTTTGGGATCTTCTCTACGCTTTCTACTTGCTGCTGTAGCACGTTTCTTTTTGCCTAGTGCATGTGCTTTACTTTGTGGTAAACACTTGGGCTTGCCTTCACTGTCACTATCCCTAGCACAGTCGCCACGAATTTTACCATCAGGACCGAAACGAACCCATTTGTCCTTAAACCACTTGCGTAGATCTTCGTTGGTTGTAAACTCGTGGACCCGCATTACTTTTTACTCTTATTGCCCCAGTTAGCTGCGCCAACCTTGCGACACTTTACAAGTGCACCGCTAGCATATGCGCTTGGCCAAACTTTGTAACGTGATTTTACTTTATGATAGCAGGCATCCTTTTCGCCAGCTGCTTCATCAAACTCAGCCTCAGTAATTGCTTTTGAAATAAATTCTGAGGAACGCATAATAATTAGTCATCTTCCCTTGGTGGGTTGCTATACATGTGTGCTTCTTCTAGAGCTTCCATAGCTTCAATTAGTTTTTGATGTGCATCTGCAATCCATGCAGCGTCACCGCCTTCACGGTCTACCATTTTACTAAGCACTGCACCTTCTGCTGTAACTTTCATAAGACGGCCCATCATATTAAACATCTTTTGAAAACTATCATCGATTGCTGTTGCAGAACTTGTGGCTTCTTTAACTGCGCTATCAACTGTGGTTAGATCATTACCCTGTGCTACTTCACTCTTCATAAAGTCACGATATCGACTAGCAATATCACCTAGCACATCTTCGTTAGCTTTGTCTTCAGCTACAGATTCCTTCTTGGCTTTCTTGTCAGCGGCAGCCTTCTTCATGGATTCTTCTTTATCGCCATCGCCATCTAAATCAATATAGTCTGGCTTTGCTGCTTCTTCAAGTTCATTAAACACCTTGAGAATACTTGCTGTCTCACGAGTGCCTACTACTGCTTCTTCAACTGGCTTGTATACTTCTTCACCGGTTACTGATACTTGATCTTCATCAGCACTAATAGCATTGAGCTTTTTAACTAGGTCTGCGAATGAATTGCTCATCTCTTACTCCAATCTGAATACTTTGTTTTGAGTTTGCGGGTCTCTTGAACTGGCTCTGCAGACTCAAGTGCATCTAATGCATCTGCTGGCATCGCTTCCTGATTGTCAGAATTCATTCCGCTCATCTCATACTCTAGATGATGCTTAACACTGCCAATGTAATCTGCTGCCTTGGTAATCTTAGCTTGTACCCAACCCTCTAAGCCCTGTTCCTCGCTTACGTTTCGTAGCATGTCATGAAGCTCAATAGCATATTTTCCTATCCTATATAGATCTGCACGGGCCATTTGCACTTCATGATCTGTCTCACAACGATCAGCCATGTCACCTAGGTGACCTTCTGCAATCTGTTGTAGTTTTTTATAAGTATTTGCTATGTCGTTACTCATGATATCTTCCTAAATAAAATAATATAGTATTTATACTATAATGTGGCCAGTGGCTTTTTTGAATTACGTTTAATTACTTCGCCACCAAATAAACTTACATCACCATCTAATGCATTATCTGTAGGTTTTTGCATCTTTGGTTTTTTCTTACTGCGAGCAACTGCTGGATTCACTACTACAGCAACATTTCCGCTTGTGGTAGCACCAGCACTTGCTGTTTCTTTAATAAATTCATTCGCTCTCATTGGTCAATCTCACATTGTCGTATGTAAATGTAACACCTGGTGTAACGCTCTCAACTTGTATATCTGCTGTTTCACTATCAATAAATCCTGTAAAGTTATAGTGACTGAACTGGTTATTGGGTATAACGAAGTCACGTTCAGTCATTAGTTCACCATTTACAAATACTCTGTACGCTGGTGTATTTGTGTAATCACTACATTTAATATCAAAGTTCAATTTCATTTGCTGTCTCTCATGTTAAAAGCAAAACTTACCTGACGTGCTAGTTGTACTCCGCGGGCACGTTCGTCCTTGCGTGAGCTCTTTTTCATTTTGTTTGCCTTAGCACGTAATTGTTTTAGTTCTGTTCTGCTTAGTTCTTCTCCTGCTCCTTTACCTAGATACTGCGCTGCCTTGCGTTTTAAACTGCCCGGGCGACTACCTGGTTTAGGTTTCCCTGTAAAATCCTCAACAAGTTGTTCAAGTTCTTTAATACATAGTTTAAGTTGTTCATCATACACTTTCTCCTCTGTTAAATTAAGTTGTGGATTTATTAGGGTCTTCATCTTAGTTCTCCCTATTGATGATTACTTTATATTTGTGGTGTTTCTAAGTCATTCGCATAATTTTCTAGATAAGCCACGTAGTTTACCATGCTGTGATCTGAGAAGTTATCAATCTGTCCCTTCTTAATACCAAACCACATGCCCCGGAATCTGTCCTTTGTCCTTTGCCATCCTGTTGGAGCACGTACATTACCCCAAGTGTTCAAATAGTGTTCCTCGCCATGGTGTACGTAAAACATGATTGCTAGTGGCACACGAGTAACAATATCGTTATTGTTCACCCAACGATGGTGTGTAACTTTTAAACTGTTAACATATTTACGCCATCCAACTCTTGGGCTTCCATATGTATATAGCTCTTCTACAACTGGGATACCTTCGTACAAGTGACAGCGGCTAGCCATAATAGTTGCCATTGCTGCACCCAAACTGTGTCCGCAGAACCATAGTTTTTGTTTTGCTTTTTTAATGTCTTCTAGTATCATAGGCCAAAGTTCATCTACTTCAACCTTAAAACCTTTGTGCACTCTACTTACTGTTTCAGCTATAACTGGTAGTGCACGTAGATCTGCTTTGATGTCATTGAATTCAGTAGGCTGTGTACCTCTGCATGCAATAACACAATCGTCTTTGTTTTGGAAACGATAGGCTTGTGCACCATTCCTATCATAAAATTTTGTTGTTGTGAATCCTAAGACTTTGGCTGCTGCTCGTGCACCCTTTTCATCTAAGTATGCAATCTTTGCTAATTGTGCAAAAAGCAAACTGCGCTCTTTGAATTCCATAGTGGTAATTGACATGTCATTCCTCCCCGCCTGCTCCTACCATTTTGACTTTTTTCTTGCTCTTCCTAACTTTAAGTGGACGGTGTGGCGCAATAACTACTGTCATACCACTGCTCAATGGTATGCCGATGCTGCCTTTTTCATTTAACTGTCCTTCTGTTAGTCCAAGATTGAATAGTGTATTGGGATCTGAATTCTTTCTTGCTTTAGCGTGTAGCTCTTTGGGCTTACCACTACCCAAACCTAGCTTCTTAACGTTTGCATACTCGCTACCAATTGGTGCGTCTTTGGTTGCGTTTTGTTTAGTAATACGCCCAACACCTGCTTCGTTTATGGATTCGTCTTTTACTTTCCACTTGTCTACTAGATAGTTTACTAGATCTTTGTGTGTAAGCATACGATTTTGTCGCATGAACTTTAGAATCTTAACCGCATCTTCTCGGTCTAAATTGCCAGGCTTTCTAGCATTGCTAAGTTCATTTCCTAGTCCGTGGTCATCGCCATCGTTATGATAATAGCGGAAACCTCTTACCAAGTCTTTGGCTTTTTTACCTAGATCAGCGTCAGTTTTGCCAAATATAACTTCGAGCCAGGGTAATAACCAGCGTGATCCGCTACCACCTGTACGAAACGTTTCTGGGCCACTTAGTTCACTTTTCATTTGCGCTACACTGACTGCTTTGGCAGTATTTTGTAGTCTCCACGCAGATTCATCTTTATACAAGTAAGTTGGTATACCCAGTGTTTTTGCTCGTATTAGAAACTGTCTGGTCTTAGCACTAGCAAATGGATTTTGTTCTTTTAATAAAACATGTATACTTGTAACAGGGTCTATGGGCATAGTAGGATCTTTGCTGAATATACGATCCTCTGCTTCTTTGTTACGTCCAGCAATAGAGAACCCAGCCCAATAGTCCACTGGTTTAACTGGATAACGATCACTAAACCAGCGCCCATTCAGTACAAACATTACTGCTGAATCACCAACTCTGCTGTGGTATTCGCCACCTTTGCTGCGGGCAGTGCTTAGAAAAAAGTTATGACCTTTGGGATTGATATCCTGTTCAACGCTACCTGCTACGCTGCTTAACTGAAACTCACCGGATTTTAAAATGTTCAATGCTGGGCCAATTGTGGTATAGTGATAGACTATATCAGTGGCACGTTCATTTAGTTGAGATTCGCCTGCTATATCTTTCTCTAACTGTAGTAGGTAACTGCCTTCTTTAGATTCACCTACATGCTTGAAGTATTCAATCTGCTGTAGTCTTTTCTTAGCCTGTTTTTTACTTGGATAAGTGCCCATGCGCTTACCCTTTTTACTGTAAACAGTATACTGACTACCAGTCTTACGTATTGTTTCTGCTACTTCGCTTTCACTGTGGATCTCGGGCTGATCTTTTGTGCCACCGATTACTTTCCACTTTATACCCAAGCGTGATAGATCCTTGGTTAGTTTATCTAACATCTCCTCACTGGGAGGAACAATAACCATATCAGTTTCGCTTTGTCCATATTCATGTGGATCTTCTTGTCCTAGATTTGGATAGTGTTGACCAATCTTATACCAGTCAAGCTCACCGGGAGTGTCTATTACCACAGCTCTTTGTGGCATAGTCAACAAGTCTTTTTGGTAGCCTTTGGGATCTGGCTCTACATAAGGTCCTTCAATATCTTCTATTCTATCATAATAGTCAGGAATTTCTGCTACATGATCCATTGCTATCTCTAAGGCTACATCAAAGTTTTTAGTATGTTCTGATTCTTTGGCAAGACCCTTTTTTAGTTGATCAACAACCTGTTGCAGTGATATATTATGTTTTTTAGCAATTTCAGGAATACTTGGTGTATATACGCTGGAAAGATCAGAGGACGTTGCATCTTCGTTTACGCCTTTGTTCTTTTTGCGGCCAGCACAGTGAGCACGTTGGCTAAATCCTTTTGGATTGTTACAGTTTATGCTACGCTTATACTTTTCGCTCCAGGCTTCAACTACTACACCAAAGGCTTTCTTAACGTCCTCTGTAATGGGTTTAACTTCATCTAAACTTTTTAGCATTGTAGCAACTTCAATGATACGTGCAAGACTCTCCATCATACCCAATCCATTACGAACATCTCTATACATTGCCTGAGCAAGTTTGGGATCGGGTGTACCACTCTTAAACGATTCAAAGTCGCCACTTGCTGCGGCGGCTCTCATTTTACTAGCACTCATACCTTCAGCACCTTCTGCATCAGGATCTCTGGCGCCAGCACTGACAACCTTTATATTGTCAAAGTTATATGCTACATTGCCTTCTTTATCAGGCTGACCATTGTATGTTGAAAGTAGTTTTTGGAAGTCGTCCACACGGTCGCTACCAGCAACATATATTAGGTTGCTGTAGCCCATGTCTGAAATTTTACTAAACGCTTGAATAGCAGTGCGTACTTCAGGATCACCCACAGTTACATTAGGGAAGAATGCCTTGGCATATCCTGCTTTTTGTTCAAAACTTAGGGGATCTGTCTTGGGTTTTTGACTATGACTTAGAAAGATATACGGATCACCAGGCAAACTAGCTATTTTATCAGCTAGTTTTGCATGACCAATAGTAGGAGGATTCATCCTACCAAAAGCTATTACTGCTGTTTTACCTTCTGCCTCATAGAGTTTCATACACTATTTATAGATTTTCGAGTAGCCATAAGTAAACAGGAATAAACATAGGTAAGCGCCATACGCCTTTATTTCCAAAGTTAATACACTCTGTTTGAATCTTATTGTCTACCCATATCTCTGATTCATCTACGTAGAATGTAGATTTAGTATAAAAACTGTGTTCTAGTTGTATTTCATCAATAGCTATTTGAACTATACTTAGTTCTCCAACATTAATTGGTATTCCTGTACTTTTGTCTACAATTAGTTTATCAGTAGGATTACCTTCAAAATCAATGAAAAGGTCAAAATCGCCCTCTTCAATATCGGCATTGAACTTAACTAATTTATCGCCTTCAATTTTTCCCTGCCAATAGACATTTTCAACAAATGGATCATGTGTAATGATTCCAATCTTTACATCAGGGTATCCATCTGGACCTGCTCCACATTTTAAATTCAATAAAAATTCAATATTTTCCATATAGATCCTCTAATAATGCAGTATCACCGGGGAAACGCCAGTAACCGGTGTGTGTCAAGTTAATAGTTTTATCTAACCAAATTTTAAATCCAGCACGTCTTACACTATGGCAAAAACTGTAATCTTCTGTAAGATATTGTCCGCCTTCTACTGTACAATTAAAAAAGTCGTATTGGTTAGCATTTGTTTCCGCATCTAAACCAATATCGTCATGGTATTTAGCTGCACCTTCTTCAATAAGCCGTTCAAATACATTACGCCTAATAAGCATAAAGCCTGTACCTGCACTGTCTACTTCTACTAGATCGCCGTCATGCTCTCCATCTTTAGTAACGTTTACCACATACTTCGCAGGCATTGTCTTTTGAGGATAAGCGCCTACTACAATATCTTTTTGAAGACTCACTAGTTTTACAACGTCAACAGGGTTCCAACCGATATCAGCATCCACAAACATTAGGTGTGTGCAATCACCTTTGAGAAACTTTGCTGCACAACTGTTACGTCCTCTGTTGATATTACTTTCATTGCTTAGTGTGTCAACTGTAAACGCAAGATTGTGTTGCATCGCCATTATAGTCCACTGCAAATAACTTTGAAAACAGACTTCGTTGATCTGTCCCCCGTAGCATGGTGTTGCAAAGTGTATTGAGGTCATTAGTATTCCAACTGTGCTAATAGGTTTTTTATTCTACTGACTTTTGGTCTTAGAAAGTGTTGCTGATTATGCATTAAAGCTTTTGCCATTAGATGCTGTAAATTAATATGTTCCTGATCGTTTCTTTGATCTAAACTGTAGCTAGCTTCAATTACTGCATGCATTCTATCAATGTCATCAGTAATATTGTCATATTTTTCATCTAGTACCTGATCAAAAGTTTGATACCCCAAATGTTTGAGTAATTTAAGAGTATCCGGTGGGCCAAGTATAATAAATGGTTGTAAGTTAAGTATAGGCTTAAATGTCTTTTCTGTCAAGAAAACAGTTTTCTGATTGAAGTGTGTTTCCACTACAATGTTCCAATAACTTTCGTTAAAGAACCTCCTATTTATTAACTTATGATTGTTATGGTCGGAATCTAATAAGTCATCACACTTATATGGTAGATGTAATTCAAAACTAGATATCACCTGTAACAGCTCATCATCAAGTCTAGACCAATATTTAATATCATCCTCTTCAATGAATGGAGTTTCGTAATTATAATTATTATAGCTAAACTGACTATGATTATTAAGGCCTAGGCGCACAAAGTAACTTGCAAAGATCTTTCGCCATATTTTGTCAGCTCTTATTAGGCAAGTACTCTTATAGTGTCTAGGGCTAAAATTAATTTCTTTCACCCAGTCACTGTCTTTTTTCATCAGGTTTATATATCTATAGTATAATTCATCATCAGGAAAATAAAAGAAATTTCTTTCGTCAGAAGATAACCAATTTGCAGAAACTACTATAATATTATTATTATCAATATTATGCAGACTGGCTAGTCTATTAATATGGTCTTTAATTTCAATATTAACATCGTCGCCTTCACTGTAATAAAATAATATTTTGAAATCACCACGCTGTAGTTTAGCAAGACTGTCTGGTGACATATAGCTGAAGTAGTCTAACGTACTATCCCAGAAATTTAAATTGACTGGATAATATGCTGGCGCTTGCCAGATATCAGACACAAGGCTAAGTTTATATTCAACTTTATCAAAAGAACAATATTTTAAGAATCTGAATTCATAACTATAAGGTGGTTGAACACACAGGTCCCACCATTCTTTACTGTTCGGAACAATATCTGTCCTAGAAATCAGATTGGGTATGACCCCCCACTGATTTTTACGATCAAACAACCATGTAATCATTAGCTACTTATTGGTTGCCGCTGACCTCTAGTTCAAAATCCTGGAAAAATTTAGATATACTTTCGAAAATCTTTTCAGCATCAGTATCACTAATGTCAGTGGTTGCGGGGAACTCCATAGTATGACCCTGCTCGGTTTCATAAACTACTGCTTCTACTAAATTTGAATCTTCACTTAATACCATATAATCAGCTATACTTTCAGTTACAATTAAACTAACTAAACGTTCATCACGTTCATTAAGTTCGTTAGGAAATGTAACTCTAATAAAAGTATCAGTAAGCATGTTAATGTGCCATTTGTATAGTATTAACAGTACCAGCAGTAAAACTACTAATACTTGCACGAATCCATACAATATTTCCTACAAAATTATATGCTTTACTTTCACTCGTTGCGGAGGAATAAGTTACACTAGTAGCAACACTTTCACTTACTAAACCGTCTGCTGTTATAGTATAGTTACCGTCATTACTTTTAAGATCAATATCAAACCAATCACTAGAAGTTGGTGTTTGCGCCAGTGTGCCTTGTAATTTAATAACACCAACAAAGTTGGTTACCTGCCAAAATACTGTATGTACACCATCTACAAACCCATAGTAACCATCGCCCTTCACTTTGTCGCTAGTGAAACTAGAGCTACTGCCATCGTAGTTTCCTACCGCAGTTCCAAAAGATGTTGTGGGTATTAGTGTTACTGTAGTTGGTGTTGCCATTATTGGATCTCTTTTATAACCTCTACAAGTTTATCTGCACCTGCTAGTTCTTGAATAACTGCTTCTAGATTTGCTGTCATGTCATCATCAAGCATTGAGTTAACGGGTTCATTATCTCTTAATAGCTTGCTAATCTTAATGACAACCATTTCTTCATTGAGTTTAGCCATAGAAATACTCCTTGTAGAGTATTTATGCTATTAACTTAGCCTTACGACCTGGCTTCTTATATTTGCTAATACTGCCATCTGACTTAATATTATAGCTCTTTGCAAACCTTTCTGGGTCCATGCCTTCAATAGCTGTAATGTTTTCTGGATCAAGTTTAGCATGCCAGAAAATTTCTTTGTTTTTTGGAAAAACTCCAGTATTAAAACCTATTGCATTTACCACAGCATTTACTCGAGTGTTTGTTGTTAGTAGATTTTTCTCTACTAAAATTTTGTGTAGGTTAGTATTCATTTATTGCTCCAATACTTTATATATGATTATATCTTTTATGCCTTCACCAAAAGATATAGTAAAAAGATTCAAATATTCCTGAGATTCTGTGTAAAGACCGCAGCGATCCTGATAGTAATACCTTTCATTATTCATAGCACGGGTCAAATTCTTGTTTGGCAAATAAGCGTCACCGTAATTCTCTATAAATTTAGCTAATTGTGGTTTGCTAAATGTATGCTTTAGAATTATTTCATAATTATACCTGTTGTGAGGTAGCCGTTTTTGGCGTAATCTTACATTTCTAGGAACAGCACTGTCAATATAATACAAACGAAAAGATATGTTATTGTTAGTGTCAAATGCCTTCGCAAGCGTATAAATCTTTTCTATTGAATTAATATCATTATCAAAGTAACTGAGGGTGTTTGCTTCCCTACGCACTTTATTTTCAGATTTTATCTCATCGGTATTATAAGCTAAATCTAGGATTTGCCGCCATAATCCATAATTATGTGCTTTTATGGAAAAATCTGAGGCTCCCCACATATTAGTCCTAGCAGGAGCAATTATGGATAATTTATAACAAAACTTTTTATAAAATTTTCTGTCAGACTTATCTAGTGGTATATTAAATTGGGACGCGAACTTCTGTATTTGCATTGGTACTAACATTGCTACTATCTGTTTTTAAAAACTTAATAATGAATTCATTATTATCAAGTCGTACTTTAATTCTACAGCCAGTACTAGATTTGTCAACCAATAATTGTTTACTTACAGGTATTCTTATAAATTTATTAATTGTTCTTTCCAGTGGCCTTGCACCAAACTTATCATCATAGCCTATCTCAATGAGCTTATCAATACTAGGTTCATCAACGTGTATAGAATAATTGCGTTCTTTTAGTTGGTCAGCAAGCTCGTTGATGAATTTTGTTACTACTTTACGCTTACTTAGATTATCCAATTTATTAAACTTGCAAATCGCTGTTATTCTGTTACGAAATTCAGGACGGAAAAATTCCTTAAATGCGTTTTCAGCATCGCCAGTTCTTTCCAAGTTACCAAATCCAATAGCATTACGTTCTGCCATTTCAGCACCTAGGTTTGTTGTTAATACAATGATACAGTTACGAGCATCAACACGCTTGCCATTACTTCCCGTAATATAACCTTCATCCATCAACTGTAGTAGAATGTTGCTTACATCCGGATGTGCCTTTTCTATCTCATCAAAAAGAATAACACTATTTGGATTTCGTTCTATGTCTCTAATTAGGAGACCTCCGCCCAAAGTGCTGTCCTCATAACCTACATAACCTGGAGGCGCCCCAACGAAACGAGCCACTGTATGTTTTTCCTGGTACTCACTCATATCATAGCGTAGTAAACTATAACCTAGGTTTTTAGTCAATTGTTTTGCAAGTTCTGTTTTACCAGTTCCAGTTGGACCAATAAAAATATATGTACCTAGTGGTTTGTTCTTAGGACCAAGACCAGCACGGGCTACGTAAAAACTCTCCATAATTTTTTCTACACTTTCGTCCTGCCCATACACTTGCTGTTTGATTTTGCCTTCCACATCCAATATATTTGTTTGTTTTTTCTCATCCAACTGGTCAATAGGTATACCTGTAAACTTGCTTAGTTCAAAGATTATATCCTGTTTGTGTATACTAAATCCAGGTTGCTTGTCCTGTCTGCGCTTCAGAGCGCATGCACTGTCTATTAAATCAAAGGCTTTATCAGGTAACTTTTTATCAGTCTGGTATCTGATACTTAAATCCACTGCTGCTTCTATTGCCTCAGTTGTTATTAGAGCTCCATGAAACTCTTCAAAATATTGTGCACTTGATGTTAGAATTTCTTTAGCCACAGTGGCACTGGGTTCATTAATAGCAATTTTATAAAAACGACGCATTAATGCACGATCTTTTTCGAAACTTTCTGTATACTCTTCCCAAGTGGTATTAGCAATAACCTTAATTTTACCCTTACTTAACATTGGCTTTAGCATGTTAGCCATGTCTGTACCACCATTGCTGCCATTGCCTGCACCCTTCATAGTGTGCGCCTCGTCAATAAAAAGTATTGTCTTCTCTTTATGAATTAAGGCCTCAAGTATCTCCTGAATACGTTCTTCAAACTGTCCTCTATACTGAGTACCTGCTAATATTACTCCTACTTCTAAATTATAAACAGTGTAGTCTTTAAGATAACTTGGCACGTCTTGTTCTACAATACGTTTAGCAAGTCCCTCGGCAATAGCAGTTTTACCAACACCGGGGTCGCCAACCATTAAAACATTTGATTTGTTACGTCTAGCAAAAGTTTGTAGAATTTCATTTATTTCTTTTTTTCTTCCAACAACTGTATCAATTTTGCCTTCTTCAACCAAAGTATTGAGATTGGTACAATATTCTTCAAGAATGTTTTCATAATAACTTTTTTGTTGTTCATTCATCATTTCATTAGTAAAATATTGTCTAATAAAATTAACAAAGTCCTCTCTTTCTACTCCATATTTGAGAATAAAGTAGCTACTATGAGTATTATTTTCATGAGATAAACTTATAAAAATATCCCATATTGTAACACGTTCCCTACCACTAAACATAGTGCTTGTAAACGCTCTATTAAATATTCTGTCTACCGCTGCTGTCTTTTTAGGCTGTGTTATTTTTCCTTTAACTACGGCTATTCCTAATACGTATTCTTTTACTTCATTAGTAAAATTTGTAACGTCTATGCCATATTGATTTAAAACATAATTAAAATTTTTGTCCTCTAATAGTGCAAGTAATATATGTTCACTGGTAATAAATTCATGCCCTAATTTTACGGCATACTCAGTTGCTTTTTCTACTATGATTTCTGCTTCTCTGCTAGTTTTCACTATTAATTTCCTAATTGTCTTATTATATTTAACTGTTCTTCAGTTAGGTTTTCAGGAATTTTAACCAAAATTCTTATTAGAAGGTTACCTCTGCTTCCATTTTTACTATACATACCAAAGTTTGGTATTTTAAATACTGTCCCATATTGTGTACCTGGCCCTATTTTTAATTTTAATTGCTTACCATCTAATGTTTTTATTTCTGGGTTTGATCCTGTTATCGCGTCTATCAGGCTAATGGTCAAGTCCATGTAAAGATTTTCTTTATCCTTAATAAAAATAGGATGCTCATCAATAATAATATTTACAAACAAATCACCTGGAGGTCTATTTGTTATACTAGCATCACCTAATCCGCGATATTTTAAAGTATCACCATTATTTACTGTCCTAGGAAGGACAATGCTTATGAGTTTTCTCTCTCCGTTTACATGTCTAACACTTACTGTCTTATTAACGTTATCAAATAGTTCTTCTAGTCCAATAGTTATAGTTATATTTAGATCTCTATTTCGTTGCTGCCGCCTTCTGATATTGGGATCAATTCCTCCAAAATGGCCAAAGTTACCAAACACATCGTTCAGATCAACAAATATATCGTCAAAATTTCCACTTGTTTGGGAATGAAAATTTCTTTTTCTTGTTTGTGTTTGATTCTGGCGATCATACAGTGTTCGACGTTCATCATCTTTTAATATATCATATGCCTCGTTAATTTTCTTAAATTCAGATTCATCACCGCCACGATCAGGGTGCAATTCCTTAGCTTTCTTTCTGAAAGCAGCTTTTATTTCTTCTGAAGAAGATGACTTACTAACGCCTAATATATTATAATAATCGTCCATATATTTAATTATACGGAGTTTTTAAACAATGTCAACTGCTATTATTTTTTAGCAGGCGGTGCACTAGGACTAGGAGCAGGGCCATCAAACTTTTTACTGCTACCAGTATATAAACCAAACCATGCTGCGCCAGCACCTACTACTACTGAGATAAGTCCTGCTTGATTCATGTTTGGGTCAGGAAGTGCCATAAACCATATCACAGTCTTGTACAATAAAATAATGTACACTGTAAGGAATATCCTTGGAAAAATTCTCCAAGCATCTACTGCTTTAGCAAGATCGATTATATTTTGATACTTGTTAGGTAGGACAACCTTCTCAGTGGTATCTAGTTCAACTTCGAGTTCAATCTTACGTCTAATTGGTTCTACTTCGCCTGCCATATCTGCACTCCTCGACTTGCAACTACAAGTATTTATAAATATTTTGATGAGAATCATATACACACACGGAGCCAATGGGTCGGAAAGAAGTTTTGCGTTTATACAACAATCAATAGATTATGATAGAACACATTTTTGTAATTATGATAGCTCTAATTCAATAGCAAGTAATAATATTGATAGGTTTATAACTGAGCTCAGTTATTACGACGAGGATCTATTCTTAATTGGTCACAGTTTAGGAGGCATATACAATCTGTATATTTTAGATGAATACCCTGAACGAGTAAAGGGCGGAATTACACTTGCTACTCCTTATAACGGTAGTGAAATAGCCAGCTGGGCTAGGTTTATGAATCCTGGATACAAATTGTTTAGGGATATTACTCCTACTAGTCCGTTTATAGAATATAGCAGGGATATATCAATAAACATTCCCTGGACACAGGTTGTTACTACTGTAGGCAGTGTTCCCTGGATAATGGGGAAGAATGATGGTATTGTTACTAGAGATAGTATGATGTCTCGTAGTGATATGCAGTTTGTTGAAATAGACCGCAACCACTACGAGATCGTACAGAGTAAACGAGTAGTAGAACTTATTACCAGCCGTTTGGAACAACTAGGTAATGAATGAACAAAACTATACCTACACTAGCACCTAAACCAATCATCATTTTGATAAAGTCTCTGGTTACAAGTGGGAATACCTGTTTCATTTTAGTATTGTAAACTGTAGCAATAGCAAGTTCTCTACCTGTTAACAAGCCTACGAATACCCATGTTGTGCTCATTGGAATACTGTTAAGTTCCTTAAAGAAGTAGAGAATTACAAAATACACTAGATCAATTAGCGTAGCACTTCTAATGTAACGTGTAGAGCTTTTTTCCAACACAATGTTTTGGATCTTACCGCCTCGTTCTTTAAACATCCAAGCAAGTCCGCCAACAAAGATAAAACTAACAACAATCATCAAGTCTACAGGAATCTGTCTTGGCAAGAAGACTGCAATATTAGCCATGTCATGACTTAACCATGTCCACCATAGCAACCCTGTTGTTCCCCACTGTGCTACACGCCAGTATGGTCTACTCCAGTGATCACCAATTGGTTTCTTTTCATCAATAAGTCTACTGACAATGTGCCACAGAGCATATGCACTGATTGCTGCAATAGCATAGCCCATAATTGATTTCATAAGCATCTTTTCTAATACAAACGTACTAGCAAATGCACTTAAAACTAAAAAGGACGTACTAACTGGTACGCCCACTCTGGTCATTAATAACAGTACTGCTGGTGCAACTGCATGATACCATTGCACCTCTACAAATGGAATTTTAGTTAGCCGTCCGTAACTAATATCCCCACCATTGACGTACCATCCGTACCACAATGCCCATAATAAAACCGCACTAGATGCGGCCCAAAGAATCTTATAATTAAAACGTTCGTGATTGCTGGCAATCCAAGTGCCTAGCGTTTGTACACTGTCATTTGCTATGACACTGTAAGCGGCCAATAGAAATCCTATGGCCATCCAAAAAGTAACTAATTCCACTGTGTGTCTTCCTCTGCTAATAATTGAGTATACTATGTTTGTATACGTTCTTCAACTTTATTTACAAAAAAGGGTGTGGAAAAAGTGTTAAAGTTTTGTTACAGTTATTTTTCTAGTTCTTGAATACGCTTTTCAAGTTCGTCTATCTTAGCTGTAATTTTTGGATAGCGTTTACGCCAAGCATCCTCTGGTTGCTCTAGCCAGGTTAGTCCCCAGCGTTCTACTAGGAAATCAACAATCTTATCAAACTTTGCATATCCCCATAAGCCTACTCTTGTAGTACTTAAATAGGCTAAACAGGCAGCACCTGCAATACTACCTGCTATACTTGTATAAATCCATAGACGATCGCTCGCCATACGTTCAATCATTTCCCACATTTCTTATCCCCAATCTGGATAAACAGGTTTGTTACATTTGCACTTTTTACAGCCACAATTTGTATATTTGTCAGACATGCCAATACCTACTTCTTTCTTACAGGAAATTTCCTTACAGTGACCCACAATCATAACAGCAATAATCAGGAGTCATTTATATCCATTTCTAAATTGTCTTGTTTTTCACACATTGCACATCTACACGATTTGCAAACTTCAATTTGTCCTAAATGTTTATCCCAAACATCATAGAATTCTTCCATAAGATGCAAACCACAATGACTTGTACGACCACAGTTATTACAATATGGATCGCCCAATGCTATTGTCATTGCCATAAATTCTTTATACTAATACCCGAACTTGATTTTTCTTCTGCTGCTTTATTATCATTATCTATTTTATTTTTTTGATTATCTATTTCTTCTTGCTGTTTGTCAATAGCTTTATTTTGATTTTCATAGTAGTTTTTATATGCTGCTATAACTGCCTTTTGTTGTTGTACTAATTGTTTGATCTTTGCTATGTTTACACTGAGGTCTTCATAACCTTTATCTGTCAAACCAAATATAACGATACTATAGTTTTTCTTTTTTAATTCTTCCCAAACACTATTCACATTTTCCTCTGTAACTATTATCCAATCTACTTCATCAAGTTTTAATTTATCTACTGGAGGCAAGTCAAGTGGAACACGCTCTAGTGGTGCACTTACTATTTGAATTGGCTTAACACTTGAGCCACACGCTGACAAACTAAGGAGTACTATAGCCGCTACTAATATGTTACGCATTGATAGACTCCCATCGTTTTTTTTGTGCTTCGCGAATCTTTTGCTTTGTTGCCTCTAACACTGTATTCTCCCTAGTTATTAATAATAGATAGTCATCGTGTTGTTTTTTATTTCTATATATACCTGATTGCCTGCACGGTCAGTAGTTATTTTCTTAATTACTATATCTTCAAACGCAAACCCTTCGAGTCTACGACCGTCTATTACTTCTACTGTCACCTCAAGACTTTTAGTTTTCGATCTTATTAGTTTATTTTCAGCAGCAAACAAAATCTTAGAGTTTCCTGCTATAATCATTATACAAGTAATAATATGTAGTGCTATCCAAAAAGTACGAAATGCAAGAGCCGGCATACCAACAGCACGAGCCCATGTATCAATCCACATTTTCAATTCGAACATAATCTGGAGTTTCACCGATCTTTATGTAATAAGGAGAGCCATCCTCGCGAAGCCATTCGTAGACGTAGAAATGTGATTTAAGGGATTGCTGGTACATATTTTGGATTCGCTACATCTGGGCACATACTGTTGATCTGACTTTTCTTCTCAGCATTATCTTCTTTCTCCGTTCTAGGCGCTCCACTTAAGATTTCAAAACAACGCATAACATTTTTGCTTCCGTTTATGATTACACGTTCTATTGCTTCAGGTTTTGCAATAGCTCGTTCACCTATATCACGTTGGCCAAGTAACTTGCTTGTTTTGTTAAACTTATCTTCTAAGTCAGCTACCTGCTGTCTGCTAGCTTGGAACTCAGTGTTAAGTGCATTCTTCTCTGCATTAACAGCAGCTATGTCTTTTTTCTGTTGTTCTATAGCTTGTTGTTGTGTCTGAACTGCCATTTCTAATTTTGCATTGTTTTCTGCAAGTATACGCATCCGCTTTTGTGTATCATTATAATACCAATAGCCTGCACCACCCATTGCAAGCATTAAAATGAACATGATTGCAGTTAGTTTCAAACCCATAATAGAACACCTTCTTTTGCATATTTATCTATTAGATTTTTTCATAAAAGGCGTTTTCCCAACGCCCGCGCCAGTTTTTAATTCTATTAACAATTTCATCCTGTAATATTTTATCATTATATAAATTTTTGCGGGTAATTTTAAAAATTTCATCATAAGAATAACCTAGATTTTTCATTCCAATTGCCACAAATGGATCAATCTTGTTATCTAACTCTTGGTCTATCTTATCTTGCCAGTAATTTTGAATCCTAACTGCATCATAACTAGTCATGGTAGGACTTTTCCACTGATAAATATTATTATTATCTTGATAAATTTCATATCCGTAGACTTCAGGATTTCTTTCAAACTCACTAGACCATACACGGTCAGTTGCTCGTCCCATTAGAAGAGCATTTATTTGAATACTATCTAGTTTGACTGTTCCATCAAGTATTAACTTCATCCATTTTTCAATAGTTTCTTCAGTATCATATGGCAGTCCAATAATGAAATTGCCGTGTTTAAGAACTTGATCTCCCCAGTGATCATCCAGGTAGTCCAGCATTTCAATTACTTTTTCTGATGTTAAGCCTTTTCCCACTGCCTTTGCACTAGGCGTATACAAAGATTCAATGCCCATGAAGACACTTTTAATACCCATCTCTAATAACAAATCAACTTGTTCTCTGTGATGGTACAACAAGTCTATTCTATTATAGCAGCCGAAGTTTAACTTTATACCCACATCGTCAATAGCCTGTTTAACTACTTTTAATTTATCAATACTTTCATTAAATGTATCGCAGACAAAAATATAGTCTGTAGTGCCAAAATTTTTATAATTGTTTTCAAATTCCTTTGCCAAACTGTAGCGACTTCTGATATACTTGTCTGCCTTAGGATCTCTTCCCAATAAAAAGAAACTACAAAATTTACATTTGAATCTGCAACCTCTGCTTATCTCTATAGGCAAAACTTCAGAGGGTAGTATAACATCTTCTTGACTAAATGCAGGAGTTGCTTCATGAAAATTGTATCCATGAGCAGGTAAATCAATATAAATTGGTTTTGTTTCAGTTTTATTTTTTAAATTAGTGCATAGTTCCAATATACTATTTT
>Ga0208899_1000050_pt1 | contig 60081 bp, 53 predicted proteins | sample VirMetDEL_Nov_24_FD_184518 | JGI IMG/M metagenome (GOLD analysis project Ga0208899, IMG submission 184518) | Aqueous microbial communities from the Delaware River and Bay under freshwater to marine salinity gradient to study organic matter... | ecosystem: Environmental > Aquatic > Marine >... | reverse complement strand
GTCTTTAGTTTACGACTGGACGCATCTTTCTTGATCAAGTGTTCTCCACCATTACGATTAATGAACCACTCGTTCAATTCAGCATACCACTTGTCAGCCATAGTGAGCAGAAACTTGCTGTCGGTCAATCCCACGTTTCGCAGGTAAGGTTTCATACCATCATACTGGCTACAACCCTTCAAATTACCATACAGGGAAGTGGTCTCAAACGCACAAATTTCTACACCATACTTCTTGTTCAAATACCGGCGAGTAAAATGCGAACAACAAATCATTGTAAGAAGTTTACCACCGAGGTAATTGAAACCGAAAGGTTGAGCAGGAACAATATGAAACCCCATGATAAAGTGGCGATTCAACGCAGTAAGATCGGGGGTGTTACCCAACATCTTATTACGAGGCGCACTGTTAATCGTAGGAGAACCGAGACGGACAAACCCGGCAATCGTGTTGGTGTTTGTCTCCTTGATCAAAAACCGAACATTCTTGCCGGGATTGTCGTCTGCGGGGAACGACGAAACCTGACAGAAAAGATTGTCGTAAACTTCTTTCGAAGTTTCAGTTACGGCAAAATTCATATCCATCGGGTTCATCGTAAAGTCGTTAAAGAACTCATTCTCAACGGGAAAGAGAGAAGGAGTGACCCCCTCCAGTCTCTCCTTCTTTCGATCCCGAAAGTAACCATCAATGCGATCAAAGTTTTCGTAGTAATCACGAACTCTCGACATAGCATAGTCTGTATCACTTTGATTGAGAATCAGTTCAGCCAATCTTGGTTTCTCCATCCAAGACTGCAACGACACACCTCTGATCCATCATAACAAAATCTCCAAAGAACTGATGGTCTTTTCGGTTTTCGTAAGCGACACGTTGTCCCTCACAAAAGTCTGGAATCAGTTCTTTACCACTGTCTAGTATAACAGGATTTCCTAGACTGGCAACATATCCTACACCATAAAGTCCAGTGTTTTTCTCTTCGTAGATGATCGGACCTTCAGCTTGCTTTGGTTCTTCCATCTTAATGGCAACTTTGCCTCTTGTTGGATAAAACTTCATTGGAAAAATACCTCAATACAAATAACATTTTTATCATTAATCATTATCATACTTCCGTCTTCTCTTTCTAGTTTCGTGAACTGACCTTGCTTAATATTTTCGGTCAATATGTCCGTGAATGTTCTCTTCTCTCCACTAGAAAAATGAATAATCTGTGTGCAAAGTTTAGAGTTTGAAGAGAGTGTTGACTTAGTATTAGTTTTCATGCCATTGATCATTTGAATTTACACTCCATCATAATTTCAATAAGACATGCCGTAAGATTGATCTCCGCATCGGCAACAAACGCAGCCTTGTATTGATACTCGGCGATTACGAGAATTGCCTGTGGAATACTGTGCGATGTAAGATTGTCGTAAAGAGAATCATACAACTTACGGAAGATTTGCACTGGATCATTGTCTAGGTTTTCAACGACCCACTTTCTAACATTGGTGAAGTCCTTACTCTTCATGGACTCCATCAAATTCTTGATGTTCACTTCACCGATCTGAGTAAGGATACCCTCATCGATCTGACCAGAAACAGAGTACCGCTGAAGTTCGTTTAGAATTCTACGGAAGTCTGGGAAGTGCTTGATGACCAGTTCACCGAGGGCCTTTTCTTTGAACGGAACTTCTTCGTCCTTTAGGATGTTACTGCACCTGTCGAAGAATTGTTTTCCAAGCTTTGGTTTGTCGGATGACTCAATCTTAAATTCGATGTTAGTACATCGTGAATGAATAGGTTCAATGATTCTGTTCTTGTAGTTACAAGTCAAAACAAACCTACAGTTCTTGGAAAACTCTTCGATGAAACCACGAAGTGCCGGTTGGGTAGACTGGGCATTCGAGTAATCAAACTCGTCCAGAATCACCACCTTCTTCTGGTCACTGAATGAAACTGTACTTGCGAAGTTTCGAATCTTAGTTCGGAGTGTGTCGATGTTTCCATCCTCCGAACAGTTGATCAGAATGTTCTCACAACCAAGTTCATTGCACAAGGCACGGGCAACGGTAGTCTTACCGCACCCAGCCTTGCCGGAGAGAAGTAGGTTCTGCATCTCTCCTGAATTTACAATGTCCTGAAATGTACTCTTAATAGAGACAGGAAGAATACACTCTTCAATTGTTCTGGGACGATACTTCTCGACCCATAGATGTTCTTGCTTCACGTTCAACCCTCATACTTAGAAGTGTTATCTAATGCGATCCAGTATGTTACATCAATATTTTTGTTTGTCAACTGACTTACAAACTTATCTGTGATGTCTACATCGTAATCGCCCGCGATCATCTTCATGTTTTCAGTCTTGTAATTGAAGGTGAATCGCCCACCGGGATTGTCACCCAGTGTAACACTGTAAGTATTGCAACTCGAATCCTTAAGATCGAGAGCAACGAGTTCAATCTCCGATTCATCATCGGATGAACGAACGGCAAGATCAGGAAGTCCGAGAACCGAGGCTGCCTTGAGAACCTGAGAGAGATCCTTGTTGTATAGAACAAAGGAAACTACGGGTTCGGGCATCTGCACATCCTTGTCCACACTGGAGATCAGTGATGACTCGGCGTACCGATACTTTGTCTTTGACTTTCCATTCTCTTCTGAGATGATAACATGATCATCCCGAAACTCAAACACTGGCTTCTCGTAAAGAGAAACCGTTCCGAGAAACTTGTTGAGATCCCAGATAGAAACTTCAGTGTCAAATGTCTCTTCGATGCTAGACTTCGACATGATGTTCTTCATGGGCGAAAGAGTCTTGATGGTAGAACCCTGATCAATCTTGATGTTAGAATTGATCGTCGAATAGTTCTTCAGTATTTCCAATGTTTCTCTTGATAATTTCATAGTATCAACTTTCACTGTTGTCATTAGTGTCTCCATTTGGTTTGACAGGATCATATGCAGGTGGGATTTCAATTCCTCGGGCTTTCAAAACAACTTCTGTCAATTGCTTTCTCTTCATGCCTTCAGGTAATTTATCAATCGACTCCTGCGTTTCTTCAGAGAAGGGTTTGTAATCTCCAAACCCGGGCATTCTAACTGGGCAAGAAACCCAAGGGTAATCCAGTTTGGTATAGGCACCACTGTTGTCTGGATCATTTAAGAACGCTCTTGGTTTATCACCACATCCACATGCGGTGCAGAAGTACGCACCTTCTCTGGTATTACTCGCACTTCTATATGGACATGGTACTACTTCATTGTCGCCATGGCAAGAGAGAACTCGCAACTTAATTAAGTCCTCGTCAGCCTTTCCTTGGGTTACTCTAGAGGCAACAGACTTACCAAGGTTCTTTACCTTATCAAACAAAGAAGGAGTTTCTGGTGTCGTTTCTGGTGTTTCAGACTCTTCTTGTTTCGGTTCTTTATCATCAATTACTTCAATTACTTTTCTTGTTCGTCTATCCGACTGCAATTGTGGAATAGAGGGAAAAGTAGGTTGATTAACACTTGGATCAGGCTCTAATTTTTTTTCTTGAGCTTTCTTCAAATTAGCAGAAGCTCGAGCTTCATCTGGATTAGAACTTTTATTCTTACCGCATCCGCATCCCATATCACCAATCCTCCTGAAATTCGGTGTCCCATTCGTTTTCGATGTCATCTTCGGAAAGATTCTTTAGATCTCTAAGACACTTCTTCTGGTTATGTCTTTTGCTTTTCTTTTGACTCTTCTTAATTGAACGTGAATTTATGTCACGGGTATCGTCATATTCGTCGTAGTAGTATTGTTTTTTCATCTCAGAATTCCTGTATATCTCCCATGAGATTTTTTAGTTTGTGTTCGATAAAGTAATTAAATACTTTGGACTTTGAACCGACAATAGGGGTGTCCCATTCTTCCACTACCAGATCTACAATTTCATCTGGGATCTTGTCTAGGTTGATAAGCGTATCATTCCTATTCCAATTTTCAGTGCAAGCGACAGGAGCAAGGTTTTCCATTAAGGAATTAATTTTCTTTTCGCCACATGGCTTTTGTCGTTTATCTTCGCAGACAAACACATCGTCTTCGGATAAAACATTCGGAATGCCATCACTAGCATCCCCCTTGATAATGTGATGAATCAGGAACTTCTCGGGGTCATCACACTCGATCATGTTCTTTTGAACAGGTGAATACTGGTGAACATTTGGAAACTTCTGCAACTGTTTGAAGTCCTTGTCACCAGACACAATCATGATAGGTTCCTTGTCGTGAAACATTCGAGTTAAGATTGCGATGATATCGTCTGCCTCGGTTCTAGGAATTCTCATGTTCTTGTATGGAAAGTTATCTCTGATTTCGTTTCGCACTTTGGTAAGTGTGTCATAAACCGATGACCAGTCTACATCAGATTTACTCTGGCTCTTCTTTCGATTTGCCTTGTAAAGCGGAAAGTAGTCTTTACGCCAACAGTTACCAGAATCTTCGCAGATTACCAGTTCGCCAAACTTATCAGAAAACTTATTTTTAAAATTTCTATAGGCATTGAGAGTCATGTGTCGAACAAGAGACTCATCAATTCCGTTTATACTGCCTTTAGTTTGGGCAAAGATACTCGAAAGTATCACCTGACTGTTATCAATTAAAATCATTTGAACGCCTGTAGAATCACAACATTACTATTTAGTCGTGGACTCGGAACAGATTCCTTATTTTTAAGATTTTTATATGCGTTATTAATGGCTCTAATTCCACTAGAACTAGCAACCTTCACAATAGACTTATCCCTACCAACCCTCTTACAGACCGACTTAGCATTGTCAATACCCACGATGGTGGTTCCCTTAACTGAAAGTCCATCAACCATTCGGGTCTTCTCATAGACACAGAACTGATCTGTCTTCGTGTTATAGGTTACAAGTTTCGTTGCACCAATAATTTGCTTGGGATCAATGGACTTGATCTTTCCGTCCTTCGTCTCTAACATATACTTAACACTCTTAACAAGACTTGCCTTCGTTCGCAACTTCTTCTTACGAGGCTTACGAGTCTTCTTAAGAACAGTAGAGTATTCCTCACATGTATCGACAATGTTCTGCACAAAGTCTCGATACTTCTTCAGTTGCGGGCGGGAAAGAAAACCCCATCCTTCCATTAGTTGTTTGTCTTCCTTGTTGTAGACCATATTCAGTTCATCAACAAGTGACTTGAACTCCAAGGAAATCATTCCAGATTGAATGGACTTTACTTCATTGTCCTTCAACCATTTGACAACATCCATTTGAGGCTTCTTCTTTTCAAGAATCTCGTCGAGAGTCTTATCGAGAATTATATTGATGTCACCAGAGTATTCGATGACCTGTTCCTTCATTCTGTCCTGAATAGAAATCTTAGGTTTCTCTACCACTTCCTTCTTTTCCACTCTATACCTACTGCCAAGAACGATCATCTCCTGAACATGATCCTTCACCTTCTCGACAAGAACTTCTGGAAGAGGAACTTGGTTGGATAACATTCTACAGTTATGACCGAAAAGAAACTTTCGATAATCAACACGGTTGACTTTCTTAATATCTTCCTTTTCGTAACCGTTATCCTTCATCCATTCCAGACACCACTTCTTGTAGTCCTTGATATTGGACATGGCATTGTACCAAGCATAGGACCGCAGGAGAAAGGCATCAATATCCGTATCCCCCGACTCGTCCCACGATGGTTCTTCGCCGTAATGAATCTTTTCAATAGTGGCGCCACGCTTAATTTTTCTTTTGGTCTTCATTTCAGATCCACTCAGAGTAAACTTCTTCTCGGATTCCTTCTTGTAAGGGAAACTTGTAAAATATCTTCTTCAAACGAATTTCATCTTTCAGAAGAGAGTTCTTTCTCTCAGCTTGAGTTAAATCGTTAACTTTCATGTTATCAGTATACCTTACTTCTTCATGAATGGCAAGTGTATAATGAGAATCGTTTTCCCAAGAGATGAATTCCTCGTAAGGAAAATTTATTCTCTCACCAATTTCCTTCCATGGCAAGTCCATAACATCAGAAAATTTATAAAATCTTATTTCCCTGTACTCTAATTTATCTTTTGGTTTGTGTTTGACATACCCCTCAACGGCAATAACTTTGGCATTTTCCGAGGTGTGTAATTTCTGCCAGCAGAATTCTATGCCGCGTTGCGACTTTTCACTGATAAAAGATCTGGCTTTAGATGTGTTTAATTGCACAACGGTTCTAGCTTGATTGTCTTCTGCACAGAGAAGATAATCGAACCCATCTTCATGACCCTCCACGAAAAGATATGGAAAATCAGGAGCGTTTCTGTGGACGTTAAATATCATCTTACCGTCTTGGTAAACCGTACCGATAGTATAGACGTATTTTGTTTTCTTGTTTCTAAATCTAAATTCAACAGGCGTAACTACCACAGTATACTTACCCGAAGGTGACTTATACTTTTTAACTCTATTGGATAGAGGTTTAGCAATTTTAAAATGATCCATAATTTTCTTTCGGTGTTGAGAATACCAATCTTCCCGAACATTGTTTATGGTCATCGGATTCCTCTTTTAAGTTCGAATGATTCGACTGAAATTGTTCTTCTTCTCAAAGGTGATCGTGTGTTCGAACTTATCTGACAGTTGATCAGTTCTATGAGAGATAATGAATACGTTTACTTTCTTACCCAAATTATATAGCAGTTTCATGAACTCATCTGTTCCCATACTGTCCAAAGATGAATCAAAAACTTCATCTAAAATAAGAAGATTGGTATTGGCACTGTTCTTTAGTCTTGCAACTTCTCTCCAAGACAAAAGCAAAGCCAAATCAATTCTCATCTTTTCACCTTCACTGAAACTCATGTAACTGAATTCGTCACGGTGTCTGGACTTGATTGTCTCGTTGAAGTTTTCATCCAAATGAAACTGTGCAAAGAAGTCCATAGATCCGAGATACTTATTAATCAACCTATTCATAATAGGCAGATAATACTTAATGATCTTTGACTTGATACCACTGTCCTTCAACAACCCAGACACAATCCCGTAGTCGTGCATCTGAGAGGTGTTAGATTCTTTGACCGAATCTAAATCGGCAAGTTCCTTTACTAATTCCTTGAGTCTTTCTTTCTCTTGTGTATCATCCGTGTCCTTGGACTTTATACTGTTGATTCTTTTGTTTGCAGTTTCAATACGATCCTTTTTAATGGAAAGTTCTGTGTTTAATTCGGAATGTTCTTTTTCCTTCTCTGCAATATCAGACATTACTGACTGAACAACACTGAGTTCGTCACTCAAAGTTTCTAGTTTCAAATTAATCTGAGATAGTCCCTCGTTGTATTCAACTATCTTTTTCTTTTTATCGTTGATCATTTCATGTCGATGATCGTCTTGAATATTTTGATGGCAAGTTGGGCAATTTGTATTGTCCATGTAGAACTCTATATCGTTTTCCGTGTTCTTAATGTTCTTGTCAATGTTATCCTTGAGTTTGTTAATCTTACTCAAAGAAGCAGACAGAGAATCTCGACAGAGTATTTCTTCTTTCAGTTCATCAATCTTTGACTTGAGAGAACTCATAGAAGTTGTTACCTCTTGAGCTTCACCAATTATCGTCTTGATGTCTTCTTGTATTTCCTTAATCGACTCTTGACTTTTGTCTTGGACTTTCTTGATGTGTTTGTTTTGTATGTCGATCTTTTCTTTCGCAATACTAATTTCATAACCAAGTTCTCTTTCTTCTTCCTTTAGAGTGGCGATTCTCGTTTTTAGAATTCCGTTCATCAAAGAGAAAACATTAATATCAAGAATGTCTTCAATGACACTTCTCCTGTCCGCAGCTGTTAATTGCATAAAAGGCACAAACGAAGAACTACCCAGAATCACCACCTGCGTGAATGACTTGTAGTTCATCTTGAGAATCTGTTCCTCAAGCATTCGTTGGTAATCTTTGGCCTTTGCGGACTGGTCAATCAACTTCCCGTCCTTGAATATTTCAAAGATCTTTGGTTTGAGTCCGCGTCTAATTTTGTATTCGTCCTTACCGATGAAAAAATCAACCTCGACCATACAGTCCTTTTGATTCACACTGTTGGTCAATTGAGGAATATTGATTTTTCTGAATGGTTTACCAAACAGGGCAAAGGTAATAGAATCCAATAGAGCAAACGACTTCCCATGTCCATTGTTTCCAGACACAAGAACGAAGTTATGTTTGTCCAAATTGATCTCAGTATCGTTGTTACCGAAAGATCCGAAGTTTCGAAACCTAACGGTTTTGAAATTTATCATACAGAAACATCCTCCGTTATCGACCACCAATCCGGGACCAATCGATTAGTCCATTTAGCAAACCCACTCTTCTCGCCCATGTAATAGTTTCGATAGGCCTGTGGTGCATTTCCTTTTACTTTGTATTCATCAGGCATTGCCTGTGCAAATTCCGTTAGATGAAACCCGTACAATTTATTGGGGTAGTTCTTCATAAACCACTTCACTAGACCTTCTGTTTTGTGATGTCGGTTGTATCGACGAGTATATTCACGACATAGGTGTAGTGCATGAGAAGACAACCAACAATAATTAGCCAGAGATTCTCTAGTCCAGATAGTACATGGATGGTTCAACATGACCGACTTAAACAACTTCATTTCAGAGTCAGATCGATCTGTATCATGTGTCCATCGTTTGATTCGGCGACCATTTTTACTGTATGAAATATATTCGTCACCGTCCAAATAACGATGAACAGTCGAAAGCATTTGAGCCGATTCGACAATCATTTTTACAACGTGCTTGTCACACATCATCTGTGCTGAGATTTTAGGATCTTTGTCCAGTACAAAGATATTCATAACGAAAGACTCTCCATGTAAAGTTCACGCATCAGTGTTTTGATTCTAGACTTCTGTTCATCTACAACATTAGTCATTGCATCTACTTCATCATTGATGATTGAAACCGTATCCTTAGATATGTCTAAAGACTCTTCTTCGGAGTGGTCTACACCCATGTCTTCAATGACAGTAAGATTCGCAACCTTCACATCATACAGTTTGTCTAAAAACTTGTCAAACATATATGGATTGTTTTTCTCAAAAACATATACCTTCACATATGAATTTTCATACTGAGAGTAGTCTCGGTTCAACATGTCTGCATCTTCTTCGTATGTAATCGCATGGAAGATGTTCACGGGGTTCTCAACGAACCTCAGATCCCGAGTCTCCGTATCCAACACATGAAAACCTTTCTTCACGTTTAAATCATTAAAGGTTAACTGGTATTGTGTTCCGAGGTAATGAACATTGTTCTTACTATGTTTGATATGGAAATGTCCAGACAGAACCATTTCACATCTACTGAAAAGTTTATCGTCTAGTCCACCGTCATACTTTACACCACGCAGAACTTCATAACCATCAAGTTCAAAGTGACCAGCCATAATTGGGCAGGTCGAGTTCTTGATGAAGTCAATGCACTGTTCTGAATTGTTCTTGTTAATCCACGGAACCATTCCGATACAAAGGCCACCGAACTCCAACTCAACTGGATCTTCATATAGATGAAAATTATCAGTATCAGAAAACAACTCACGAATAGAATTGATTCTGTTAGTGTTTCGATAGTATGTGTCGTGATTTCCAAGAATACAGTGTACCTGTATTCCATACTCGTTGATCTTGTCGATGAATCGAGTGCGTACCTGTGAAAGAGTATTGAAGTTCACAAACTTTCTACGATCTAGGAAGTCTCCAAGATGCAAAACTGTTGTGATGTTGTTCTCTTTACAGTACGGGAAAAACTGTTCTTCAAAAAACTTGAATGACTGATCCAAAAACAACTGTGAATCATTTCTTGCACCAAAGTGCGTATCATTTATAATAGCAAGTTTCAATTTCAATCCTCAAAAAGTTTTCCTAGTGTACCACCGTCTGTGGTTTCTTCAGTTTTCTTTTTCTTTTTCTTTGGCTTATACTTTTCTAAATCATTATCCGAGAGTTTGAAGTAGTCAGCATAAGGGTTTTTTGAATTTGGATCAACTAACTCGTTGTCGTGGGCCCACTTTGTAAACTTGTTCTCTTCGTCTAACTTTTCCATCATCATATACTTAACGTATATTTGTTTCTTTTCTTTTTCTATCCTGCGTATAAAAGCATAATAAATCATTTGAGTAAAATATGAAAATGGATTCTTAGATTTCTCTGGATTGAAGTTGTGTGCATACATCAAGCAGTTTTCGATCGCATCACCAATCATCTCATCTCTGAATGGGTAGTTCATGAAATTGGGTTTGTACGAAAGTCGTTCAGCAATCTTCATGAAACACTCACCCATATAGTGAGTTGCAGGAGGCTTGGGATCTCCAAGTTCCTCTGCTTGATTTAATTCCTTTTTCCACTTTACCATTTCTTGAAAGAAAGCATCATTGTCTATGTAATGATCTTCCTTTGTTGTTTTTCTTTTAGCCATATTGGTGTTCCCTTAAATTCATAGGTAAGTATACCTCATAAAACAAATATTGTCAACCGTATAAAACATTTTTTAGATTTTCTGCTTGACAGGTTTTCATTCGGGGTTACACTATGTGTGCTAAGAAAGAAAGGGGAAGCTAGGCCTATTAAAGGCCTCACTTAAGGTAGTCGTCGGCATCCCCAGACCAGTCTGACCAGTCATTACCCCAATCGGGTTCTTCTTTACTTCGGTCAGTTTTTTCTTCCTCATCAAAATCAAAATCGTCAAGTGGAATTTCATCGTCGAGTCCCATCTCGTCGAAGAATCCTTCCTGCATCATTTTCTCAAACATCTTTTTTGACATTGCGAAGTTCATCATAATCATCTCTTCTTCGGAGGTAGGAGGTTTTGGATCATCTTTACTTGAAATTCCTTTCATATCAATTCCAAGTTGTTTGTATAGATCTTCTAGTATACTATTTGGATCTATAGGATCAATACCGAGAGAAGCAATTTCATCTTCCTTTAACTTTTTTGATTCATATTGATCTATAATTTTTTGATTTGGTTTTATGGTAGTGACAACAAAATCGGTTGGAATATCACAGGTAAGTTCTTCACTGTTGTTCATCCAGTCTCGGAGAACCCACATTTCTTTTTTGACTTCACCAGTGAGAGGATCGTGCATAGTTGTTAATTTCATTTGCATCGGTCTATCTAGGACAATCTTTTTTGCACCAACTTGATTTACAATACTGATCAACTCTTCACCTGAACGAAGCTTAAGTATTTTGTATTCAACCATTGGATTCTCCTATAGTTTTATTTTAATCGTCTTAAAAATAAATTCTTCTACCTTATATAGTTTGATTCGTTCAAAGAAATGACGCAGAGTGTGGTTCATTTTCTTTTTCCATTGAAGATTGTCCCCAATATCAAACAACTTAGCAATCGATTTGCTTTCATGTTTTCTCAACTGCCTTCCGATTGACTGAAGAATTCGAATGCGAGACTTCGACGGAGAAGCAAATATAATGTTGTGTAGGTTCTTGATGTTGATACCAGTAGAGAATGTTCCATAAGAGGCAACGATGATCGCATCTTTTTGTTTCTCTGCAAGACCACGAACCCTTTCTCGATCATCTGTTTCCACTCCACCGTGAATAAGAAATACCTTCTTGTGTTGATTCTCTAACTTGATTCTTTCGTACAGTTGTTTTCCGTGGTTCTCCACGAACTGAAACAACACCAATGTATTTCCCTTTGTCTTACCTGCTAGAGTGGAGATAAACTTATTTCGTTTGTCATTGGTAATCAACCACTTCATCTCGTCCTGATACTTTAATGTTTTCACCAACTTCTTGTCTTCGTCACTGTAGTCGAGAAGGATGCAATCAATTTCTAGTTTTGATAGAATGTCTTTTTCCATCAGTTCTTTTGTGGTGGTCACATCCTTCACAGGACCGAACAGACCTTCGATGACTAACTTGTGAGTGAGGGCTCCGTCGAGTGTACCTGTAGTTCCAATCCTATACTTCGCGTTCTTTAGTTTGGACATGATAGAAGTCAGAGACTTGGCTTTGAACAAGTGACACTCATCACCAAAGGCAATTTCAAAGTCTTCAAAGTATTTTGCCGGTAATTTGTATAAACTCTGCCATGTAGAAATAACGATCTTTTTATCGGTAGACTTATCTTGTCCCGCATAAATCTTGTGACAGTTTCCTTCCACATCCCACCCGTTCATTTTTGAATAATCTTCAAAGTCTGAATACATCTGAGAAACCAAACCAGTAGTAGGTACGATGATTAGAATCTTCTTGTTCGTTTTTTCCATGAGATGTCGAAGAAGACCGTAGATGATTAGACTCTTGCCTGATCCAGTAGGAGACAACAACAAACATCGTTCATGTTTAATCGCATGAGAGATGGCTCGTATCTGGTGATCGTGTGGTACGATTAGTTTACCACCCGCAGATATCTTTAGGGTGTCTGTTAGGTATCGTTTGACTAAATCATCACTGACTTTATTATGTGGTGTGTCAAAAGTTACCTGATAAGTGTAACCTCTTTCTTTGGCGAAAGTAGTTACATAGTCAAGTAACCCAGAGTGAATCTCTTGGGAGAACATGTTGTAGAGTTTTATAGTACCATCCCATACCTTGTTACGGTATGCAGGCATAAACTTATGGCCGGGTACTTTGAAAGTAAAGAAGTCAGAGAGTTCTTTGGCGAAACTTCGTTCACATCGAACTCTGATATTTACTTCATCGATCTTTTCAATAACTAAGTCACTCATTCTCTATTTAGGAGAAAAGTGAAAACCTGCCATTATCAGTAAATATAAAATTGATGAAATGTAAAACAGTATCATCATCAATTCTGAATCAATAAAATTTAATATCTTTTCTACTAAGAACCGGATACGAACTTTCTCCATTCGATCGCGTTGCGAATCTCCCAGTTTCTCTGACCGATTTCCTTGATTACAGATTCAAGATAGAATACCTTTTCTTCTTGATATGTGATCTTCTGTTTCATCAAAATCATATCGTTGTCAGAATCAAGGTACATATCAATATCCGCCTTTAGAATCTTAAGGTCAAAGGGTTCCCACCCTTTTTCTTCGAGATCCTCTTCGGACATTTTACCTGTATAGTATTCCCACTTTGATCTTCGTAAGGAAGCAAAGTCGAAACCCATTTTCTTTAGATTGAATCGTTCTTCTTGTAGGAAATTGAGATACTTATTGTGAAGTTGTGGGATCTTGAGAGACTCCAGATCCAACTGCGTGTCATCAACTTTCATATCTCGTTCTACATGTCGTTTTAAATCTTCAAAGTTCATACTGTAATTATATACCACAAAGGCAGGTAAGTCAATATACGGTTACCTCATAATCTCTATATTGTAACGTGAGACTACAAGTTACTGGGGATGCTTCGCCGTCGGAAGCGTTCAGGTCAAGTTCTCCTAGACTGCTTGGATAAAGATCTTTAAATGTTATGGAAGCCTGTGGTAGGGAGTTACTATTGAGTAACACTAGTGTACCATCGACTTGGTAATCTGAGGGGTCGCCGGGTTTGGATGCGGCACTATAAGGATCGTCGGAATTTGCAATACCACTTAGACGAATTTCTGATCGGTTTCTTGGTTCTAATGTTTCATCATGAATGGTAAATGATCGCATCCAGTTGTATATTTCCATCCAGTTGCCCATGTCTTCATTCACTAGAAATGATAGAGTAAGTGGATCATAATTTAATTTAGGATCGGCAAAATGAAGAGTAGGATGTTTACTTAAGACGGGGGTATCTATTACACTGATAGACGGAACAGACGCACTCTGGCAGAAGTACACGACTTCAGGTGCCTTTGTCATGACAAATCTAAACGCAGTTGTCTGTAATAAGTTTTCGTTGTCTGGTTGTCTGTCAAGGGCATACTTAACATACTGGTTATAACTTGGCATAGTGTTTCTCCAATATATTTATATACAAAAAGAAACAGGGGAGACCGAAGTCTCCCCTGTTCCTAGTGTCGGATCAAGTCCGAGATTCAGTTATCACTGAGTTGCGCCACCGCCAGAGTTGATACCGTGGAGGTTATCAATTCTGAATGCACGGTAGTATTGGTTGACACGGTTGGTGAGGGTTTCACCGTCTGGGTTACCGTCAGCCTTCTTAACGAATGGGTTGGAGACAAGACCGTAACGAGTCTTGAAACCAATCTTTGGCTGGAAGGTGTTCTCACCGACTGCACGAACCATCTGTAGTGGAACGTATGGGCAGTAGAAGAGTCCGGCGTCATACTGACTGGCACCCTTATAACCTACTACGCAGTAGTTGAAGTCGGCGTATGGGTCGATGTAGACCTTGAGACGACCGTTGAGTGTACCGACAAAGGTGTTGCCTGTGTCGTCAACTTGGAGACTTCCGCCACCCATTGGGGTTGACTGAAGTGATCCACTGAGTGCGAGTGCAGCAGCGACATCTGAAGAACAGATGACGATGTTACCCTTACCGCGACGAGTCTGTCGTGCGATGAGGTTACATTCGCGTTCGATTTGGAAGAGCAGACCACGGAAGCGTTCTGCACTCCATCGACCGTCTGAGTCGGAGAGGATATCGTAGATACCACCGACACCACCGGCACCGAAGACGGCACTTGCACCCTTACCCTTGAGGTCAGCTTGCTGACAACCGAGTTTAGCAACCGAGAGAATGGTACGAACGACTTCGCGGTTGATTTCGCTAAGAATCTCAGTGCTGAGGATGTTAGCGAGTTCGGTCTCGGCATCAAGTCCGTGAACAGCACGGAGGTCTTGAGCGAGTTCAGTTGAGTATTCGGCCTTGAGGGCGCGAGTCTTCGCCTGGACTGCGGTTCTCTCGATGGAGAATGCCATTTGCTGGAATGCGTTTGCACCACTGTTGTCGAGTGCTTCAGCCTGACCGGTTGTGATACCGTGTTGAACGAAGTTGGTGATTGGATCACCAGTAGTACCACTTGTAGTGAAGGTATTAGTACTTTCAAGTGCTGGGTCACCAGTTGTGACACCACCAGCGCGGGTGGCGTAACCGGTACGGGCTTCGTCGAAGAGTGCTTCGTCAGCGCGAGCACCAGCTGCGTCAACGTAGTTACTCTTCATTGCAAAGATAAGTCCGGTAGGACCAGTCATTGGCTGGACACCGCAGATATCGTATGCAATTAGATTTGGCATCGAACGACGAACGAGGCTGATGAGAACTGGGTCGAAGGACTGAACCTGACCGACTGCGGTAGAGTTGCTACCGATACCGTTAACCATACCCATCTGCATACCACCGTTAGTTGGGATGGCTTCAGAGAGGTACTGTTCTTGGTTCTCAAGAAGAACGGCTGTGACATTCTTCTTGTATGGATCTTCGATTGTTGGGAGTTCTGGGTGTTCCAGAATTGGCTCCCACTTTGCTTTGATTTGCTCGGCTAGCGAGTTAGTTTGGTCGTAATTAGACATCTAAAATCTCCTTTTGATTTAGATTATTTTCTTGTTTGTCTTGAAATTGCTTGGGCGTAGTAACTCATTGGACCAGTTGTTTCCTGAATGGAAGTTGGTTCCTCTGAATCTGATTCTTCTGTGATAAAAGTAACTTCATCAGAAGCTTTTGACTTGGTGAAGTAACCTTCTTTGAGAACTGCAAGTTTCTCTGCGAATTGTTCGGCGTTATCAAAGTCAATGCCTTCTGCGAGTGAACGAAGCTTCTCGACATCAGTGTCTACTAGATCTTCGGTCATTTCGGCAAAGACACCTTCGCAATAAAGGCCTTCCATTTCGTTTCTCATTTCCATGTTTCGTTCAATCTCTTCGTTGAGCTTGGCGGTAAGGTCTTCGAGTTCCTCGGCCATACCTTCAACGACATCGAATTTCTCTTCTGGGATATCAATGAAGTGATTTTCAAAGACACCACGAAGGTCTTCCATGAATGACTCAGCGACTTCAGCACGAATGCCTCGTTCGACTGCGAGTTCATTTTCCTTCATCCAATTCTCAACGACATATCCGAGATAGTCATCAAGTTCTTTGGTAAGGTTCTCTTCGATTTCAGCGGCAGTCTCCAAGAGACGTTCGTTGTAGTTCTCTTCGAGAGCTTCAGCGTATGTACCAAGTGAATCATTGATCGCGGCTTCAAAGATAACTGTTGCCTTCTCCTTGAAATCTTCGCTCAGTTCTTCACCATCAAAGAGAGCATCCATGTGCTCTTTCATGTGCGGCTTCTCGACCTTTGGAGAAGCAGCAGAAGCTTTCATGTCGGTTGACTTCTTGTTGGTCTTATCTTTGCCTTCGGTGCCGGCTTCAGTACCAATAACTGGTCCCTTACCTGAAGCATCGAATGCAGACTTCCCGGTGGCGTCCTTTTCTACTTGGGCGCCCTTTTCTCCGGCCATTGATGGTTTCTTAGGCTTCATTTCGGCTGACTCCTCTTCTAAGTTGTCTTGATCCTCTTCGTCCTCGTCGAATTCCTCATAATCATTATCTTCAAGAGTGATGATTTCATCATTCTCGTCTTCGATCGCAAGGCCTTCGACCAGTTCCGAAGCTTCTTCTTCTTTACGGTTTTTTTCGGCAAGAATGTTTCTTGCTGCCTCGATTGGGCTTAGGCTATCTGAACTCATTTAAGGACTCCTTTTGTTACCTTAACAGTAGTATTATTTAGTAAAATCATAATTTTGAAAGAAAATCTCGGAACACATTAAGTTTTTGTTCTTCGAGATTCTTTCGTTCAGCTTTGGTTATTGTTTTTCTATAAGTTTCGATTTCTCGTTCTTTGAGCATACCGTTATTCCATACCCATTCTTTACCTTCCATGATACCGTTTACAAAGGCATCAGGGGCAGATGGATCTGCAACAACGTCAACTGCGGTAAGCATGAAGTCTTCCTTAACCATCTTGACTCCATTCTTCTCTTCAAGTGTTCCCATACCTCTAGTGGATACACCAAGTTTTACCCCATCATCGATGAGACTCTTGACGATTTTTCCATAGGGTGTGTCGAGAATTTTTGCTTTGCCCATTACGTTGTCACCGTCGAAACTCATTTCGACGATGTTGTGACATACACGTTCGAGGTTAAGTGATGGTCCTTCCGGGTGTCCCAGTTCTCCCATTGCTCTACTCTTCTGAACGTATTCTTTGTTGTAACGGTCTGCTTCATTAAAGAGAATTTCTCTTTCATACATTCTACCGTTGCGGTTTACTTTCTCTGACTGCATGAAGATACCTTCGATGAAATAGTTTTTCTTTCCATCTTCGGTGGCTTCAGTGAGACATTGAATGTCATCTCTTTGTTCTGTTATTAGAAGCATAGTTCTTCTTTCTTAAGGTTTTATCAGCGGGACTTCATTTTGTTGGCGATTGTTTTTCTTCGGTTCTTGAGATAAGAGTCCGAGGAATCTACATCACCATCGTTGTCAACATCTTTGTCTTCTTTGCCAACTGCATCTAAACCTTCTTTAACTTTCTTTTTTGGCTTTACTTCTTCGTCCTCGTCTTCGTCATCTATTTCTTCTTCTTCTTCATCTTTTTCTGGGAAAGACTCGCCGGTTTCGTCGTCTTCGAGTTCCTTCTCAAGATCTTTCTTCTTCTCGTCGAGAATGGCAGAGGCAATTTCTTCTCTTGCAATCTCAAGCCTATCGGCAAGTTTGCTCATGAGAGTATCCTCGATAGCTTGTTTTACTTCTGATGGGTTCTCTTCGATTAACCCCTCAATAATTCTGTTAATGTGTGACATTTAAAGTCTCCTTAGAGTTCTTGTATATTTATAAAAAAGTGTTTTTTATCCCCCAAGGGGAGGTGGGTATAAGATACCACCAAAATCTGTTTGGTAATCTGGAGGTAAGGCTCCATCCGACTGTTGATCACATGAAGAAGAAGTTCTAGTTTGACAATCAGTTGCCGGTGAATATAACGGACCACCTGATGGTAAACCAATAGGTTGTGGTTCTGGTATGCCATACTCACCTGAAGGATTACCTAGTTCTACCTTATACCAAGAGAAGGTTATGCGTGGAACTCTTGCACAAGAAGATTGGTGTGTTCCTTGTGGACATGTAAGAATACCGTAACATGCGTATGTGTAATATGTTGTTGACCCGGATTGACATCCACCTCGATTTCCTTCTGGTGGAATGACTTCGTTAGGTTCACAATCAAATCCTTCTCCATAACCGCAACCTAACAAACACGGACCAAATATAGGAGCTTGATCTTGCGGGCAATTATCAAACTGTCCGGGTTCATCTGGATCCTCAACCGTATTATCCTCACTGTGTTGTAGTCCACTTCCTAAATTTCCGGGTATAAATGAACCCGTCTCAAAATCTAGGAACGCTGTAGTACCATCACTGCTACTAAATTTCATTCTGCCATTATCTTCAAGTCCATCACCGGGGGACCAACATGCTTTTACAGTTTTAGTTTCACAGACTTCGAAATTTACACTTGGTTGTTGTCTTGTTAATTGACATGGGCAGTAACAATAATCACCTAGTTCAACATCATCGCAAGCGGCGCCTGTACAATCACATATTGGACAGACACAACGATCAAAAAAAGCACATGGTCCGTCTGGATCAAATCCTTCTTTTGAACACTGTCTAACTACAAACCCCGATTTGTATGAAGTTATTTCTACACAATGTTGCACATCTCCGCAGAAACAACATTCTTCACTACAAGCGTCTCCGACTCTACCATATCGCGTAACACCTTCGGGACAACCTTCTTCTGGTACTTCCTCTTCTTCCTCTTCTGGTGGTCGGGGTCTAGGGGGAACTGGTGGTTGAAAAATTGGAGGTGATCTAAAACCACCACCGCCACCACCACCGTTGTCTTCTCCGCCAGGATTGCTGACATTAGTAACAACACCTATGCCACCGCCGATAGGATTGAATGGATCAACATCACATAGATCCTGACCGCAACCTTGTTCGATTTCTCTTCCGTCTGGACAAGGAGGACATGGTTCTGACATAAAAAATTTAGCATTGTGATCATCATAGAAATAGTGATTTTTCTTGTCTCTTAGTGTCAAGTCTAAAACTATTTCATCGCGTCTACGAGAAAGCCGCAACAAATTTACACTCGGACCTCCCGTTATTAGAGTACTGTCCGTTGGTGATATGACCTTCAAATAACCTGTTATTTTTTGATTGCTACCTGCCATGATTAACCTACACTCGCTGGGTCAGTTTGTCCCGTTATATCGCACGGATCGGCGAATATTGTTACATTTATTCTACCCTTCGGTAGTTCAAACATTGATTCCTCTGGTTCGTATCTCTTATTTTTTTCTAGGAAAGAGGTACTTTGTTCAATGTATCTAGAGAGAATTAAAGAATTCTTTTTAGGAATCTGAACAAACCAACCACCGTCATTTACAATTGCACTGTAGTCTTCGGTGTTGAGTCCGTGTCTTATTTCTAAGTAATATCGAGAACCGGACAACCACCACTGACCCTTGTAACCATATCTAGCAATATTTAATCCTTCTTCATTTCTCTGGTCTGGGACAATAAGTGGACGATGTATTGTAGCTGAAGGGCAACTACCAGATGTGTCCATGCCTCTTGCCCAGTGAACATCAATTGTTGCGTCGTATGTTGGATTAAAAGATGTAGATTTTGTAAGGGAGAAAGAAATTGCAGATACAACTTCCACATTGTTACCAGTGCCACTTGCCTGATACTTTTTATTTCCGAATACTGTATCTAATATATTCTCACCATTAATGTAGTCTTGGTTTGGATCTCTGTTTAAGAACGGATCATCATGTGGGCATGGTGATCTGAACTGATCGAAGAATTTTTGTTTTCCTTCGGGGGTTCCGCATGTCTCTACTGGTACTCTTAGTGCAGTTAGATCAATCGAAAAATAAGATCTTCTTTCTGGGTTTTGTTTGAATCCAGAAACACATACATTAGTTCCCATACCAATACTAACCGCTCCTGATGAAACGGTTGGATTTACATTTCTTGGTAGATATTTACCTTGTCCAGTATTTAATTCTTTTGGAACTTTGTATAGATCTATAAATGAACCACCAAATCTACCTATTTCAAATTTAGTAGAATTGACTACCTGTAATAGAGGCATTTATCAACCTCCGAATTCGGGATCTGAGATAGCTGGTGCGATTATAAATTTACCGGAAAGTAGTTTTTCAGCATAGGCATCACCAGTAGTTCCACTGGAGATTCCTCGATCATCATATAAGAAAAGATCGTATAAAGATGATCCAGATGATAATTGTCTAGAGATTTCTTTGGGGAATGACAACGAAATTTGACCAGTAACTCCACTGGTGGTTGCACCTTCTAGGTCATCTCTATAAACAAACTCTCCATCAAGAGATATGTGACCCGCAGTTCTTCCCCCGTTTACAATAGTTCCAGTTACACCATATGTGTTCGAGGTAGAAAATCTAAGTTTCAATGTATCATTATTGGTGTCGAGTTCGTATCGCTGACCTCTCACATCCATCTGGGCCCAATAACCTTGAGATAGATTAACAGGAATACCAGACTCATCATAATAGTTTATGTTGAGAACGAAGTTGGTTCCCTGTTCGTGTGAAATGTCGTAATTTGCTGAAGCCATTTACTACTCCCGATTGTCTTGGTCTGCATTAGTATCTATATCACCACTTTGTTCTTCTGCTTGAATTTGTGTTTCCATTTCTTTAATTTCTTCTTCAGTCTGTCGAAGCACATTCTTGCGAACAAAGTCTCTTGAATAGTAAGTACCTATAAACTCTTCCATTTGTTGTAGAATTTCTAGACGTTCTTTCATCATCTCAGCATTTTTTAATTCTGTGAAGTAAGAGTCCCGAATATAGTCAAAACGAATATCCTGTTCCATTGCTCTCCACTCCTCTTCTCTCATGATACCCTTAAGAATAACCTGAGTCTTAAGAAGGTTAATAAAGAGTTGAGAGAAAGCAGAACGTAACTTGTCTACGAATTTAGAGAACTTAAGTTCGTCTCTTGTAATCTCTGATGCTCTGCCCATATTGAAACCACTGTCTGGTTCGAGTCGAGTAACAGGAACATTGAGGGCTCTGTACAGTTTCTTCTTGAAGTATTCTACATCTTCCATCTCGCCTAGATTCTGACCACCATCTAGTGTGCTAATTTCGGTTCCTCTACCGCCTTCACGACGAGGTAACCAGAAATCTTCAAGCATTGTCATGTGTTTCTTGTCATCTTTGAGTTCACCTGTAGAAGCATCGTACACTAGTTTATTTCGATACTTGTTCATGATCTCTCGAAGGTACTGTTCTGCCTTGGTTTTTGGCAGTGAACCAACATCAATGTAGAAAATTCTTCGTTCGGGGGCTCTGGAGATACGGTAGATTACTACAGCGTCTTCAATCATGCGAAGTTGATTTAGTGGTTTAATTGCCTTCTGAAGATAACCAGTTACTCGTTTGTTTTCAAAGTCATACATTCCAGATGGTACATAACAAATTGCTTCCTTTGCAATTTTGATACCATCGATGCCTTGGTTATTTACAACAGACACCCCGCCTCCACCATAACGGTCCATGTATGCTTTATCATAATAGATGTAAAAGTCTTCGACTTTGGTTATGATAGGAACCTGAGTTGATGGGTCTTTTACCTTATCAATCTTTTTGATTTTTTTGATTTTTACAGCATCAATTGCACGAAGTTCTTTGATACCTTTTTTGGTAGCAGCAGGATCTACGATAATATGATAATACAACCGACCATCAATATACCATCGTCTAAAGATTTCGTAACCTTTGTTTGCAAAATTTAGTAATCGAAGAACAGTGTTAAACTCTTCGGTCACTTTATCTTTGATTGTATCTGGTAGACTAGACTGATCGAGTCTGAGTTTTACTGAGGGATAGTCAAGTTCATAGACGATTGCTTCGTTTATGATATCTTCCATCGCCATCTCAATTTCAGCATGAGATGTCATTGCACGATATTTAATTATCATCTCAGCATCACTACGAACTGCACCATCTAAATCTAGGTATTGTCCATAATGTCCACCACCACCAACAACAGTAGACCCATCATCGACCTCTGGTGGGACAAATGATGGGTTTACTAGTGTACCATCTGGTTGGATGATGGTGCTATCTAAGTCTTTATTGTTCTTCCCGAATGAGAAACCAAATAAGTTCGGCATATCACTTCCTTCATTTTAAAATATATCAAAGACCGGCGTTGTTGACATCAATGTTAGGACCATCAGTAAACGGTTGATGTGTCCAGTACTGGTATTGCCAAGTAACGGAGAACTCTGATAAGGCACCTTCTGCATCATTGGAGAGGTCAATTGCACTGATGTCTGATGGCCAGCAGTCTTGGAGTACCCAAGGTTGACCGATGATTTCTCCTGCCATGTTCAGTTGACGAATTTCAACAATACCAAACAGAGTGCTTGGATCTTGTTGTCCTACGTTCGATGCAAACCCCTTCATGGCGTTTGCCCACTCTTCAAAGAATCCACGAATCTGCATGTCTTGATCGTTATAAACTGTCATGGTCCATGGCTCGAATGTTCTCTCGCCAATTGTCTTGAATCGGGTTCCACGGAAAGGAACTTCGATTGGTGCAATGGTAGAGGCTGGAATTTGACCAGCTCTTACAAGAACAGAAAGGTTCTGTCCATTATCACCGAACGGAAGAGCAGGAACATTAATTCCTGACGCCGTTCTGTTAACGGTGATTTGGAAGAGATTACTTCGTACACCGCCCTTAAGAACTTGTTTAATCTGATCGACTTTTAGTGAAGGCATTTGGGACTCCTAGTTTCTTTCTACTTTATTTATACGAGATTTTTAAAATCAAGCACCAATTTCTTCAAAGTCTACACCAGTTGGAGTAGCGATAAAGTTCAGAGTAATAAAGTTGATGGAACGGGCTGGTTTGATGTAGATGTCTGCAACAAATTCGTTTCTATCAATCACGACTGGTGTGTTGTTTGATTCGTCACAAACAACCTTGAAGTCAAAGATACCTCTTCTTGCCTGAACATCTCTGAGGAATGGTTCGACCAAGTTGCGGAAGGACGCTCTTGTAAACTCATCGTTGAATTCGAAGAGTGAGAACTTCGCAGCAGTGGAGATTGATTTCTCAAGAATGTTGAACAAACGACGAACATTAATTCGATCGAATGCACTTGGTTTCGCAAGCATGGTCTTGTCACCAAATAGGACTACACCTTCTGATTCGAAGGCAACGACTGGGTTTACTCCCTTAACATAGAGAGCATCGCGGTCGGCCTTGTTGGGACTGTATGCAAGTTTAATTACATTTCGTAGTCTACCACGGTTGAAACCGGCCGGGGAGAACCAAGGTTCTGAATCCTGATCAGATGCAACCATAAGACCGGCGATGTCACCGTTTAGTGGGACATATCGGTATACATCGTTGTATGGATCGTAAACTAGTTTCCAACCACTGTCCATGACAGCGAAGGATGACTTAGTTGTGACGGCAGCGGCATCGGCGAGGATGGCAGCGGCCTGTCCTGAACTTTGTTCTACAACCGCATCGGAATCTGGTGACAGAGTTACGATGCAATCTTTTCGTCTTTCGGCAATAGCGACGAGACTGTTCTTTAGTGTGGCATCAGCTGGACCAGAGATGAGGAAGGATACGTCTCTTTCTTCTGCGTTGTCGAAGATGTTAGTGTACTGTGTAACAACTTCAGTCGCAACACCGATCTCACCACCAGAGGCAGTACCACCTGCGAACTGTTTACCGTTCCGAAGTTCTCGACTGGCTGTTGCACCAGCGGCGGCCCCGGCCACAGCATCAAAGAATGCACCGAACGAATTACCAGAGTTTCCATTGTAAACTTCACCGATTGTTTGGTTTAGACCAGTTGGTGAAGATTGTTCAACAGCCTTGGTAACTGCGACGTATTCCGAAAGATTGTTGATTCGGTTTCGGTAGTAGTTGGTCGATCCATCTGAAAGTTTAGCGTCGGTTGCCTTTGAAACGGCTTCGTAAATTTCAAGTGGAGTGTTCTTTGTTCCAGTGAGTTTACCATCAGCATCAAAGACCAGAACGTGAATTTCGTCATTGAAACCAGTTGTAATTCCAGTGGCATTCTGTGCGGCCTGTGATGTGTCTGGTGCATCGCGGAAGTAAGCGGCCCATAAACCTGTGGCGCCCTGTGGACCCCAACCAGCAAACGTACCAGCGTCCGCACCACTAACTCCAGTTGCGGCACTATCCCAAACGGCAACACCGATTGAGTTGCCTAGTTTTCCGGGATACCTTGCAACGAATGTTCCGGAACTATAATCTGCACTTTGTAGAGCACCAGTTGTCGATGCGAGTTTATCTGTAAGTGGGAAACATCCAGTAACACCACCAGAAACACCGTGACCGGCATTTAGTGATGTGGTTGGTTCTGCACGAACAACCTGAAGATTGCTTCCGTAACGAAGGAAACTCGCGGCCGTCCACCAGTATGCAGCGTTCGCATCATTTGGTTCGCCGTAGAGTTCTCTCAGTTCGTTTTCAGAAGAAACAGTGGCAACTTCATTTGCAGGGCCCCATGAGAAAAGACCAACGAAACCTGCTGGAGTCGTGGCAATAGTGGGGACGATCGTGGTTAAATCTAATTCTTTTACTTGTACGCCGGGACTTACTTGAAAGGCCATTGTGCTCTCCTTTGTGAGAATATCTCAATATAGTCTTGATATTTAGTAAAATCCGTTTTTCAAAACCACATGTTGCCGTCTGAGTCAATTTCGATTTCGCCGTCGGATCCATCCTGAATAAACCCAAAGGGCATGATATCTTCCTCGATAGATTTCATTTCATTCTCATATAATTGTTTTCTAAGATCAACATCAAAATACTCTTGAAAATACTTCTGAGTGGTCATCCATGAGAATATAACAAGACACATTACCAAGTCATCATTATGTCCTGCATCTGCCTCGTAACTGGTACGAACCGAGACAAAGTTAATTAATTCTTCTAAAATATTGTAATCGTTGATTATAAGTTTATCAGTTTCAATAAAACTCTTTAACGTAGAACAACCAATTTTTTTCACTGGTTGCGTCATTTTCATACCGTAAGTTACCTGTTGACCGAACCCTTCACCAAGAACCTGTCCAGATCTACCTTTCATAGAAGTAGATAACATGTTCTCATATTCCAAATCATTGCGAAGGATGTCAGCAACCTGACCACCAATGTCGTTCAGTTCACACAATACCTGAGCTTCATTGTATTCTTTTGCGGTTTGATATATTACGTTTGGATAAACCATCGGTGGCATTTCGTTATTTCTAAACGTAGCAACAACTTCATATGGACTCTCGGTCGTATCGAACACGACAAATGCGTGGTAGTCCTGCCCTAGACCTCTGGAGGTGTCCACAGTGATGAAGTATTGTCTATCCTTTTCTGGTTTTTTGTATACCTTAAGTCCTTCTTCTTTTTTCTGTATAGGTGACTCGAAAGTCATACACTTCAACTTAGCAGGAGAAATTAGAGTGTTTACCGAACCCAAGAACTCACATTCAAACTCAGTGCGGAATTGTTCCTCCGACGAGTTCGCAATCGTTTCTTTTTTCCATTTCTCATCTCTGCCGGGGACTTGCGACCAGTGTACCTCAATCGGGACATATGTATTCTTGCCCGGTTCACCTTCTTTCTTATTTGCCCCCACCCAGTATTTGTAGAAGAGATTCATACCTCTCGGGGTGGACACGATCAAGATTTTTGTATCCTTACCAGATGAAATGGTTGGGTATACCGAACTGAAGAACTCATCGGCCACTTCGTGCGGAACATAGGCAAATTCGTCAAGGAAGATCATATTGAAAGATCCACCACGAACTGCACTTGATGACGTTGCAGAGGCAATGATTCTAGATCCGTTTTCGAGTTCGATCGATCCTTTGTTCCAAGATATCACGCCCTGTTGCAACCATTTTGGCAAGTTTTCATATGCCAGTTGTAATCGTGACAACAACTCTCGTGCAGTTGCAAGTTTGTTGGCGAGAATGGCCACATTCATGTTGTCATTGAACAGAACATAGTGCAAGATGTACGCAATCATGGTCGTACTCTTTCCCGTCTGTCGAGGGAACTTGCAAATTACAAAACGATTATTATGAACTGTCTCTACAACTTCTTCTTGAAAGTCCCACAATTCAAATGGAACAAGACCCTTATCAAGTGACACGATCTGAATATAGTTCTTGATGAAGTGAATAGGATCTTGAGAACACTTAATATATTCTTTGATCTCTTCTTGCGTAAATTGTTGTTCGACTCCGGCAGCCTTTAGTAGTGGGTTGCCTAAGTAATGATTAGTCTCCGACCTCGGCATCTTTCTCCTCCAGCATCATATTTTCTTTTTGTTCTTTCAAGAACATCTGAAGTTCTTTAGTTGAACCAACGAATAGAGAATTATTTGTGGTATTGTTGACTGTTGTTGTTTCTTTATTGATATCCTTGAGTTTCTTATGAATCTCTAGAAGATCTTTGTTTGCATCTGCGACGGTCTTAATCATCTGAGCTGCGACTTCGTATGCTCTTGGACTTTCCGTTTCAGAGGCAACCTGAAGAATACCATCGATGGCTTCACTGCCTCGGTCTATGATATCTTTGAGAGATCCACGAACTTCGTGAAAATCTCTCTCTGCTTTTTGATTACCGACTTGTTTTGGTTTTTCTGGTTCAATAATTTCAGCATCAACTACCACGGGTTCTATCTCAAATACCTCATTGAGATTTTTATCTACACGATCTTCACTCATACGGTTTCTCCTCCACCATCTATCACATCACCGGTTCCGGATCCAGCTGGATTATTGAACTGATATTCCGTTTGTGTAAATGTATACGGTGGTATGGCATTTGGATCCGTCTGGGAACCATCTATAAAGATTCCAGTACCACCTGATATTCCAATGTCAATTCTACTGACTGCTCCTGTTGCCCCGCAGAGTCCTGCGACCTGACCGGAAGTTAAACCATCTCCAAGGTCGAACAGAGTAGCCTTTGAGTATATAATTGTTTTGTCTCTTCTGACCGGTCCATACAGATAACTTTTTACATTAAACGATAATGTCCAGTTTAATAATCTTCTAGTTTCCATTTCGCCGAGGAAGTCGTAATCTAAGTTTACACCTTCTAGAACAATAGGCAAATCAATCTTGGTATTGATATCCGATGTTCCACCCGCCGTCTGGAAAGTTACGTTAAATTCTGGAGTGAAGTATGGAACAATCTGTTCTACAATCTGCAATCCATCCTCGAATGTGGACGCATAAACGCCCAATTCAAATCCCATGTTATATGGAACTTCGGCATACTGATATGATAACTGACCCTGTGTACCTTCGATGTCCTTTATTCGACGACGATGGATTGTGTTTCTCTTTCGATTTGCATCGTAATTTAGAGATGTCATGTTAAACGACATTCTCGGCAAAGTCATCTGAACATGAGCATTTGGATACTCGTCATCATTTAAACGACTATCTTCTTTGAGTCGTTGAATATATTTTTCTCTCGCAGCATAAGCCAGTGGAACTTGAATACTTACTCGATCAGTACCATCGGCGTTTAACTTGTGTACTTTGATATCATCGAATAACGTACCAAAGGCCACAACAGTGTTTCTTATTGTTTCATGGTAGAAGTGTGATTGGAACATCAGTAGTTACCCTCCGAGAACGGATCATTCTCCGAGAAGTCCAGAATAGAATCACCCTCAGTTTTGATATTGGAGTTTGTGCCATATCCATCCTGTGGAATAATATCTCCGGAGGCACCAGTGACGCCATCGATCGCATCTTCCAGACCATCAATCGCAGACCAACCTGTATCCAGTTTCTCATGTGAGTAACGGAAGAGTTCGCAGGATAATCTATATGTGTAGAGTTTACCCAACTGATAGAAAGGATTTTCATGCTCTACGAATTTAATCTCAAAAATATATCGAGACATTGGGAAGTAAATTAAATCACCTTCTTGTGGGTGAATCTGTGTAGAACCAGAACCAACAAAGTTATCTCGAAAAACTCTCTTCGCAACCACAAGATCTACAGTGTCTTGAATTTCAAAACCGAATTGTGTAATCTGATCTCCACCACCAAAACCATCGATGGAGTCGATATACATTTCCATCTGTATACCATCAGAGAAAATAGAGGCATTATCTTCACCGAAGATGGTGTCTTCTCGTACTAAAGTTCTTGGGAGGTATACCATATCTCGACCATACATTCGGATGGCTTCGACGGTGAGATCTTCTAGGACACTTGAAGAAGTGTGTGGTTTTTTGTTGAAGAACGGATTAGTTCCCATTTATCATCCCGTCATAAAATCTGGTGGAAGTTCATACTTGAGAGACATCTCTTCTTCGAGTCTTCTAATTTCTTCTTGTGCATCCTGAAACATTTGTTGACCGTTAAATTGCACTCCACCGGGCAACTGCATCCCCTCAAACTTCGAGAGGTTTGAACCCCACTGTCTTTTGATAAGGGCAGTGGCATATTCTTTCAAGAAACGATTGTTATAGAGTTCTTTGTATGTTTCACCGTCAACGGTAACGTAACACTCAAACATAAGATAATCACCTATCGTGACTTCCTCCGACCAATCCATATCAAGGAATAACTTATTAGTTACTCGGTTGAAACGAATCTTCTTTTCTGGTGTGAGGTAGTCCGAGATCATTTGCATGTGTCTCATGACCTGATCGTAATATTGCATAGTGCCACCATTACGAAGACCGTAGAAATCATTGAATGCCATTTGATACTTGACACCCATGAAGTTGTTTGCAGCACCACTTCCAAATTGAAAAGCACGAACAACGGAAACCACACTTGGATCTACCAGATCCATATCCAGATATCCGTTGGTTACATCATCTTCAACAATTTGGTGTTTTAGGTATCGAGTTTCTACTCCATCGAAGTGATACTCCGTGAAGTGTTCGATAGCATCATCAATTCGATCTTCTACTTGTTGATCATCTACGTTGATTTCTACAACGGGATAACCCAACTTTCGCAAGCAGTATTCTTTGAGTTCTTCTCTTGATGTTACGCTCATCCATGCACCTCCGTTATACTATGTATAAACGGAAGACTAACCCGTTTGGACATTGAAAGAAGATTCTATTATACTATGACCACACAGAGCTTGACTTCCCTGTTTGAGAATAGGACTCCCGTTTGCAAGAACTCTTTGATTTCCTGTTCCAATGAAGGTAGAAGTAATGGTACTTTGACCATGTTGGTGTGGGGTCAAGAAAGAATTACCTTCAGTAGCAATTGATTGACCGTTCACAAAAACATTGGTAGATCCGGGTTTTGGTCCCACTTTTGCCTCTGAATTTGTACCGTCTCCTATTCGTGCTACTCCCGGCATAGATTATGGTCCCGTGTAAACTGGATATCCACCGTCACCAGAACAACCGAATGTTCCTGTGTAGTAGATCAAGTGATTCTTCTGTGATCCGGAAACAGTACCGAACCACTTCTTGTGAAGATCTTCCTGTGCATTGACAAAGATTGAGATCGAAGCATCAATACCACTAAGAGGAGTAGTTGGTGGCGATCCGACAGAGGCCTGGGTTGGCGAGCCGAACAAGTAACTGTACTGATAACCACCACCAAGTCCTGTCGCAGTCACTCCTGATGTACAACCATCGAACGTAGCACCTGATCTTCCGAGTGGGACATTCAAACCAAACCCATAGTAGAATGTATGTCCACCCGTTCCGTATATTTGAATATAACCTTCAGATGTACTGCCTCTAATTCCCTCTGTAGTTAAACCTTGAGGGTTTACACCAAGCACACCCTGAGCGGTTACAACACCAAATCCGGGCGATCCATCACTACCATATGTACCACCGTGGTGAGGAGGTGGTAGGAATTCTGGACATGTTCCATCTGGACATGGAGCTGATTCGAATGTATATCCAAGTGAACCGGAACTATATGTTGCTCCGAACATTGCATAGAACCAAGAAGGTCCGTCAAGTCCGCCGGTGAAGTTACCCGTATATCCAAATGACGATGCGTCACTGGGGTTGGCTAGTAAATTAACCGAACCATCCCAGTATACGGCACATGTTGCACCAATTTGTTGTTCTGCTTGTGGATTTACCAGTGGACGTAGGGAGTCTAGTTGTGAAGAAGAACTCGCAATGGAAATTCCAATTCTTGGAGCAGAAGCCTGTTCAGCGGTTTGAGCTCTAATCACAATACCACCAGCGGTATCTACACTTTCATCTAGAGGATGGAGTCCTTGGTGACCAACGAAGAAGAGATCAGAACCACTTGATCCGAATCTACCTTCCGCTGAAGCACCAGAAAGTCCTTGCGTGTACCAGAGATATGGTGGCAAACCAGTTGGAAGAGTTTTCATATCTTGAGTAAGTGATGCAATACCCAGATAAGCGGAAGGTGAGAATGGCACTCCAACGCCAGTGTCCTCTCCTGCTGGTGCCAATTCGAAACCATTCAATCCAAACATTTCAGTTGAACCCTGACTTGTAGCAGAGTCAGTGTGAGTAATGATAATGTCATCACCCAATAATCCCTGATCGGTTATACCGTCGTCTTTCAGTGGGTCTATGTCCGAACCAATACTAAACCAAGCAGCGGGAATAATTTCACTAGCAAGATAGTACCAGCCAGGAGACAAGGTAAATCCTTGACCTATTCCCAATGCACCATTTGATTCTGGATAAAGTGCAACTGGACCAGTTCTGCCTGGAGTTACTTCCCTGACATGATCTCCAGTCCATGAACCATAGGAAATTCCATCAACATCAAAGTTGGAATCGGTTACGGAAATGGCAACTCCACCCGAATTGAGTGCAGCTCCTTGTGGTCTGAAGAAGTATGCACATGTGGATCCATTAACGAAACCATCGTAGTTTTTAACTTCACTGCCTGGGACTCCGACTGGGAAACTTTCCACTGGAATCATACCAAACCAACCATAGGTTCCTCTTCTCTTTGAGAGATTACCCGCCGTTGCAGTTGCTCCCCCAGTATAACCAGCAACATACATGAGATATTTGTCTACTGTACAGTAGTTAGCAACGTAAATTGGTTGAAGTTTAGTTGTTGGGAAATACTTCATGCGGTTCCAGTAGAATCCGGGAGGACCATCAAGTGTCTCTCCGGTACATTCACCCTTAGTGAAGTAGTTTGATTCAAATGGTCTTGTACTTTCAAGGAAGTTCAAAACTTTTATACCTGACGTTAGACCGTCATCGTAACCTTGAGTATACCCGTCCATCTGTAAGGCAACTGAGTATAGACCCTTGGCACCTTCCTGAGAGATGCCAGGCCCCTTGTGGACCTCTGAGATATAATAGTTGGTTGACCACCGAGGATATAAATCTCTGGCGAGACTATCTTGAGAAACACCTATACCAAAAATCAAATCACCAGTTCCCGCTTCGAATCCGCCAATTTGACCGGGGTGGGAACGAGAGAGACTGGTAACATCTGACCATGTGGTATCTCGATCGTTATTCGAAGCTTTGACTAGAGCATAACCGATATTACCACCTGTAGGAACTCCTTGTCCGGCAGGACCAGAAGCACCAGTTTGTCCGGTTGAACCTGCTGGACCAACAGCACCAGTTTGTCCGGTTGGTCCTACGACGTTACCAACATTAATAGATGTTCCACTGTCCAGAGTAAAGATTAATTCACCATTTGTTATGGCGGCACCGGCAATACCATCACCAGTAGGACCAACCGCCGAACCGGCATCAAAAGTAGTACCATCAATTAATGTAATGATTAGATTATCACCAGAAAGACCAGCAGCAGAAACACCCTGTCCAGAGACAGAGTTTAACTGTGCAATAATTTCGTTGGTCTTCTGATACCAACCGTAAAAGGTTTCGGTGATCCCTAAGTTATCTAATGTGTATCCGGACATTAATTGTTTCCTCTAGTCAGTAATATTTGTAACATGGATTTGATTTCACTCATCTCATGTTCCAGAAAATTTTGTTGTTCTTGTAGTTTTCTAATCTGATCCTTATCTTCACTCTTTTGTTTATACGCCTGGAGCGCTTCTTTGTTTTGAGAGAGAATTGCTCCTGACTTTGGATCCCTGACCAAATCTTTTCTACCTTCAATATTTAGGAATCCTGAACTCATGCGAGGGCAATCGTCCTTAAGTCTTTGACTCTTGGAACAACCGCAGTATTTAGTGGAGCTCCATCAGCATACATACAAACCTTTATGCTAAACTTACCCATTGCTTCTGTTAGATCTGCGGGTAAGTTATACTCTACTTCTCTGAACCCGTCGAATGTTCCTGTTACAGATGGGGTCAACTGTAAGTATGGTTCATTCTCGAATGGTGCATCTTCACCTGCTGCTTGCTGTTTCACGAACACTTGAATATCAGTGTTTTGTGGTTTGTATTCGTTTAGAATGACTCTAATATTCTTGGATTCAAAACCATCTGCAAGGTTCACCTGACGCGAGACATAACGCGCTCTTGGTACTGATCCACTTGCAACCGGTAGAGCTTGAGGATCAAGTTCACCGTTGTTGTTTGAACCGCCCGGTGTCAAGTCCTTTGCACCTTCGATTATGTTTTCAACAGATACGAGACTTACTCGATCTAAGTCAAACACAGGAGAAACATGATCGTCGGTTCCAGAAACCGTAGCGTTCAGAATCAATGTGTCATTCGTATCGGATGTGTTGAGGTTTACCTTACGAGAACTGTCGAACGAGAACGATTCATTTGCAGTTACGGCAAATTCCGTACTTGTCGCAGCTACATTCGATGGGTTGTTTGGTGTAAATCGCATCTTAACATCGAAACGACTTTCAGGCCAGTTCGTGATCTCGGTATTTAAGTTACCCGTGTCAAGTTTAATTTCGCCCGTGTAACCACCAGAACCCTTCTTTTCCTTCAGAGTGAGAACATTCAAACCACCAGAAGTAAACTTACACTTGCTGATCTGCATCATGAGATCGGCAGTTGTGTCTGCCTCCCACTTACCGGCATTTTCAGATCGGAAAAGTGATCCGAGGTTTGGTTGTTCTGTGACAGGAATCTCGGTTCCGATTTGATTTTCGCCCATGACTGCGATGTATGTGCTATATTCGTCACTGTTGGTCTTGAGAACTACAGCGTGTTCACCCGGAAGTAGATAGACAGGCGAAGAGAATGTGAATGTAGTTGCAGAACCAACACTTGCAACATCTGGACTTTCACTAATATTCACTTCGGATGCGTTCTTAACGACTTCCGCGAATGGGTAGACCACAGAAGAACTGGGGTATCCATTTGAAGTTGGTCGCAACTGGAGAGTAACCGGCAGTGTGTCTGACTTACTCTTGAAGTAAACGCTTACCTTGTCAACATAAACACCGTTGGGGTATTCTGAAGGCGAGACGAAGAAGGTCTGAGAGACTGGATTAGTTGGTGAACTTTCATTCACGAAGAGATCGGTGTCCGTATCGGTTATGATTCTTTCTTCGTTGACACTCTTGCGAATAAGAGTTGGTTTACGAGTTGTGATTGTGATATCTTCTCTCGTATCAACCAGTCCCTCGACAGGGTAAACCATTTCTGCACTTGTGTTTGCGGCAGAAACAGTATTGGTTGCACTATCCGTGAGTCGGAATAGTTTTTCACCAACGCGGAACTGACCAGCTGGAATGTTGAATGTTAAGTTAACACTCGCGGGAATAGAACCAGTTGAATCTGTAATCAAGTCGGCTTCAGTTAATCTGTAAGTAGTGCCACCCAGTGTAAACGTGCATTGTTCGTCTACATTTGTTCCGTCAAAGAATGCGTGAACCTTTGTGTTTGGTCGAAGGTTCGTGGCAGTGATTGCAACACTTCTTGCACGAACGAAAGGCACGACACTGAGATCTACAAACTTATTGCCAATTTCCTTGACAATTCTTTCTGGAACCATTCTGGTTTCAATTCCAGTGCGAAGTTGTCTACTGGATGTGACATCGGTTGTTCTCGAAATTCCCTTTGCATTCTTGTTCAGAATCGTGTCGGAGATTGCTTCAGAACCAACCCAGTTTGTCTTCCAATCATTCCACTGAGTTCCGAATGCACCCGATCCGAGAGCCTTCCACGCATCGTTTTCCCCTTCGATGTTTACAAGAACATCTGGGTTTTGCGTATCATCATACCAGTTGTCTGATGGTGGGGTAAGTTTTGCTTGACCTAACCAATTGGTAACGGTAAACGGATTAAGATTTACTGTTGTCGTGGACAATGGTTGAGTGTTGAGTGACTCACTGGTGAATGGTAACATGACCAGATTGTCTGATGTCTTGTGTAGACTGTTAAGCGTTTCAACTTGGAAATCAACACTTCTTGACTTGAATGGAGCTCTTAATTCTTGATTCTCAAAATCCATCGAGACATTGTAGTCTTTGTTCTTCACATCACCTACGTTGTGACCCGAGAACTGATCGACTACGATGCCATTCTTGAACCTGTCATCACCATTTTCATCTTTGATGAACAGCGCTTCTGTTTGTCGTTCGAGAAGAGAAAGCGTGCTATAGTATTCAATCTGTTGAATTCTTCTTTCAAGACTACCGATATCTCGCATGGTAAATCTCTTGTTCTCAATGAACTTGGAGATTACATCAGTTGATTTATATGTGTATGCAGGAACATAGAATTTGTACAGTTCCATTGCATCCACAACCTTATCTGGTGATGTAGGTTCAAGTGCGGGAACACCTTGAATTACCTTGAATTCCTTATCTCTTGTAAGGACAAGTTTGTCAATTCGTGGAAGGTAGTATGAGTATGAGATGTTGAAAGACTGACCACTTGCAGGGAGGAACACCGAACTGAAATTAGTTCCATCGAATGCAGGTCGGAAATCAATAACCTTATTCAAGTTAGTCACTTCACCACTATCTGGTGATGTATATTCTGGAATGTCATCGAATGTAAACTTAATTTCACCAGACGCAGGAGTTTCGTTGATATAGGATTCCGAAACGAATGGTCCATTACCACTGTGTTCAAAGTATCGATATGATACCGTGATGGGTCCAGTTAGATTTGCAAGACCATCTGTCACATCGGTAACAGTTCCAGCGGCTTCGAGTCCGTTGTTCGAGATATACAATTTACCATTTTGATAAAGGTTATCTCGTTGACCATTGTCAAGTGCAAAGAGATTGAATACATCTGCGGTTGCTGAGATGCCCTCGTCAAAGGCGGAGATGAATGAATAGATATCATTGTTTGGTAGTTCAAAATACTTCAAACCAGTTGATGAGGTTTTAATATCAGCAGTTCCCAACGTACTGGTAACTTCTTTTAGTTTCTTAAATCTAATTGGACTTGTGGTGATACTTTCACCGGGGTTCACATCCAACATAGCAATTAAATCAAACTTTGTGGTATCTGGATATGTTCCAGTTCCACCACCTGTATTTTTAGTTACGGTTAACTTGCCGAGATCACCAAAATCTGTATTATTAGTTCTAAGTGTAAAGGCATCAGAGAACAGATTCATAATCTTACCGTTGTTATCCACCATGATGTAGTTGTTCAAATCTGTTCCGTCTACAATACCACCGGAAATACCACCACCTACAAATCGGATGTTGGAATCGCCGGAAGAAGCTTCAGCAACTAAATCATTAGGATCATCGAATGTGATCGGGAATGACTTGATAATTCTGTAATCAAGTGAGTTGATTGTTTTAACTACATCACCTGTAGGAACAGGGAATATAAGTTTATTTTGATCTGGGTTGAATACCTTACCTATGTAACTTGGGTGAACATCAAAGAGTTTACCACCAGCTAGTTGAGTTACCGCAGCTCTGTTTGTTTGTTGTGCAAAACCATAGAAGGCAGAGTATGTTTCATTCAAGAAGAATTTAACGCCTGCTCTCTTGTTGCCCATGTTGACATCAAACAGAGATACTTGTTGTTCGTCATTTGACTGTTCTTGTATTTGACGAATTCTTGCTGTACCGATTGTAACGGGAACTTGGGTTGCGGTGTATTGGTCCATTGACGAACCAGCGGTTCCAAGGAAACCATTAAAGTATGCCCCGTTTAGACCATAAGAATTCTGAACTGTCGTGACTTTACCAGTTGGACTTGGAACAAACCCAGTAACACCTGCTGTTGTTGTGTTATCCAGAGTTCCCTCTAGAATTGGTTTTGCGTCTGGTCCAACTTCAAACGATGGACCGTCTATCGAATCGAGTTCAATAAGCAGAGTTGTGTCCTGTAAGTCAGCAGAATTTCCTGCGTTTCTTGCGGTAAAGTTGACTACTGTTCCTGTTGCATACTTGGTGGGTGCGTTGCCTGGAACATTCTGAGCAACCTTTTCACCGACTGTGTATACTCGACCGGGAACAAAGTTACTCTTCGATTGAAGAAGTTGTGTTCCAGTTTCACCTTCGGTGTATGAACCGAATCCGTTAAAGTTGGCGGTAGTGACATTGTATGGACCTGCAACATCTATGATGTTACTGAAGTTTTCCGAGACTCCACTATTAGAGTTTATACCGTTTCCACCATAAGCAACAAAAGGCATACCACATGTTGTATCTCGAAGTCCGTAAATGTATCCGAGGTCACGTTGGAATCCTTGGAATCCAGTGCAAATTTCCAACAGAAGCCTATTTTGACTGTTGTCAAAACTAATCACGTTACCCTTGTTGATGATGTTGGGGTTGTTGATAAAGTTATTATATTCAATCTTAGAATCGTCCCAATCATTATATGTGAATTGAACGATTACCTGACCGTGCTTGTATGTGTTTGCAACAATTCCAGCATTCACCAAAGAAGATGCGGTTTGATTGTCTACTGACGCTTCTCCCGCATTAAAGTCTGCATCAACAATGCCTTCATCTTGGAGAACATTTAGATAACCATCACCAACAATTCCGGGATCGTCTCCTTCGAATCTAATCTCCTGTACCGACATGTCGGCAGTGATACCTGATCGGATTCCATAACTGAATGTATATGCTGCGGTGTTTCCGCCTGTAGGTGCAGATGTAGAAACGAAATCTATGAAACCCTTAAATCCATCAGTACCGCAAGCCTGACCGAACGCATATGTCGGAAGAACTCCCGGATATGACTGTGAATTAAATCCACACGAAGGTGCGAATGTTACACCAGAAACCTGTTCAACATAAAGAATTGGTCCGTTGGCAGTTAGAACCCATGCAACGACTTCGCCGATGGCTTCCTTTAGACTTAATGGATCGGTATACAGAGGACTGGTAGAACCTTCTAATGTAAATCCACCGGCATCTGCGTTTGCTGTTGCGCCATATTGGAACTGTCTTACAACATCACCAACTGCAAAGTTTGATGCTGAGTTATATCCATTCTGACCTGTTACATAAGCATCTGCTAATGGGAAAGCATATATGGTCTTATTGATTACGCTATTGATACTGGAACCATAAGAAACAGGACTACAATTTTGAGTTGTTCCACTAATCCCCGCAAAACCTTGTTGGACTACACCACCAGCTTTCTGGAATCCGCCAGTTCCAGCTGATTGCAGAATCATAGAACTACCGGACCTAAAGGTCACGGACTCCGCTGGAATCCATCTTCTGGCCACGCCTCCTGCTCTGATGTAAGCATTTGGTCCTCCACCGCCGCCGATGTCACCGTCGATGTTACCCAAGAAGACCTGTCTGATGAAAGAACAAGTAGCTCCGGGACTTCCTACTTCACCCTTAAACGAGGTGTAACTTCCAATCGAAGGAGCAATTCCTTGTCCGATACTATAGTTAACCCCACTTCTGTAATTCTGTCTGAATGTTAATTTCTGGAGATATCTATCTGCACTTGCTCCGGGATGATATGCACCAGAGGCAACATAACCACCCTGACTGTCGATTGATGTTGGGAGGTAATACGCACCTGAACTTTCCCCCACGATAAGTGATGTGAGAGAAGATTCCATAGTGGCTGAACCAAAGTTGTCAATGACTAAAGCACTATCGTAAGATCCATCATGTTCAGAGGCAAACAATGGAGCCCAGTATCGAATTGTGGCTGTTCCTGCTTCATTTGCTCTGTATGGAATGTTTACCTGAATAAATTTACCCTTGAGGTCAATCTTAGGTAAATTGTTGTAATCGAAGGGTCCATCAGTTCCTAAAATGGAAACAGTAGAATCGAACGGATAACTGTCAAATCGATTTGCAGAATATTTAATTGCAACATCATTTACTGGAAGTGAATCAGTCTCGGCAACAATGTAATTTCCTAGATTTGCATTTAGGTTTGCACCGGACAGTGAGTCATCGGTTCTTGCTCTATCTGAAGAGATATTTGTTTTCGATTGTGTTTCGAACTCATATCCAAAGACATAAGCTTTACCGGGATTTATAGAAAGAGCTAACTTGGATGCGGTTCCGCCTTGTTCTTCGCTGTAGATACCAGTTGCATCTGGAAGGAATGTTACTGCACTCACAAGTCCTGTTGCTGGGTCTGGACTTTCATTGTTGGATAGAGTGATGCCGGTTGCAAATCTTCCTGAGTCCATATCCACAACGAGTCTTTGTGCCGTCGAACCTACGAAATTAGTTCGATCTAAAACATTAAGAACTTCAGCAGTTACACCATTATTGGTTACGGTGTCCCCGATGTCGAAAGTAGCGGCTACTGAATTTAGTGTAACATCGACCTGATACTTATCAATTCTAAGGTTGTTGAGGACAGTGGCGTTAAACGGAGTAACAGTGTAGTTACCAGACTCGTCGAATGTTCTTCTTGCGAGTGTCTTTTCTAATTCAGCGTATTCGGTCTTGTTATATCGTTTGGTGATCTTACCATTTTCAACTCGAAGAACATCCACGAAGTCTTTGTCGATAAATTCAGACGGTGTGTTGGTGGTAATGTTGAGAACTTTAGAACTGAAAACAGGATCTACCTGATAACGATCTGCGCCTGGTGCTGAATAGTTGTAAGATCCCTTCGCGGGATCTACAAGAGTGGGATCATCGATGTTGTCAATAATCTTCTTGTTGATCTGAAGACCAACTCGATTGGTTGGGTACTGATAAAGTCGAACACCAGCTGATGCACCAGCGGCGGTCCCTTCTTCTCCCGATGAAGGACTTTCGATTTGATTTGCCGTTGATAATCTATATGGTACGTTGGTTTGCGGATTAATATAAACGAAGAAACCGTCAACATAAAACACACCAGTATCGATGGAACATGCCAGTGCATCGCCTGTTGCTGCAACTAAGTCGCCTGTTGTTGACTTGACGGTAAAGTTAACACTTTGAGTTTCACTATAAACCTGATCACCAAGACCGAATGAATCTCCAGCCGTTCCACCGCCACTTAAGTATTGAAGGAATACAACTGGGAAAGTATCTACACCAGTAGAGAGTGGAGCTTCTGTGGAGATAACTCTTGCCCGTAGATTTGATTTATCACCTGTACCTGTAAGAAAATCACCTGCAATTAAAGCTCTGTTTGCTTCGTTTAATCCAGAAGCACGAATGTAACTTACATTCTTTTCTGTGAGTCCAGAACCAAGAACCGGGGTTCCGTTCTTAAAGACATGATCTCCAAAACGCTCAATCTGTGTTTGAAGAGCGGTCTGGAGTTGAGTGAGTTCTCTTGCTTGAACGGCGAATCCTGGCTTGAAAAGAATCTTAAAATAATTCTTTGTCTTGTCAAAATCGTCGTAGTATGGATCTCCCGATGTCAATTCAGGGTCATATGAAGGCATGTTTCTGTTACTCCCTAAAAGTCAATTACGACTTTGATTTCTTCGTCTTGATCTGGATTTCTTTGCACAGGTCTTACGTTCTCTATGTATAACACTTGTCCGGTATTCTTGAGGAATTCTGGAATAGTTGTTCCCAAGACTTCACCTGTATATCCACCCACTGAAATTACATTTCCTGCTGTCAGTGAACCGATCGTAGATGTAACATACATGTCCGTTGTACTTCCGGACGGACCTGAAGTTGTTCCTGTTGCATAACTAAAACTTACTAGTGTAGAACTAAATTGGTTTGAGTTTCCAGTAACACCCAAGTCAAGAAGACCTGAATTCAATTGGAATTGTGGACTAGTAAAGAACGACTGAACTTTAGTTGTGAGTCTATGTGATTCGTCGATGTTTACTGGTTCACTTTTAATCTTGGTAATTGTTCCTACTGGTGAGTTGCTTAGTTGAACTGTACCATCAGAAGATAAAGATTTAAAACCAAACACATCTTCGCCGTCTAACTGTGTTCCAAGTGCAACGCGAGGACCAATAAACGAACCTACATTATCTGTTAGTGTAATAGTTCCTCGTTCACCGTCTGCATCTGCGACGAATCGCGTTACCTTCGCAGTAGAACCAGAATTCATACCATATACAATAGACCCAATTGGGAATGATTCGTTGACGAATGTTTTACTATGTGTTACGGAATCCACAAACCCACCAAAACTATTTCCGTCGCCGCCAAATGTATAACCCGTTCCTGTTGTTTCTCCATAGAAAATTCTACCGGAAGTAACGGAACTAGGACGTTCGTCTGGAATCACACAAGCTCTGAATGATCCATTGTCTACTGATACGGTCAGTTTACCAGCGGTATTTGGAACCCAACTTAGAACTGTTCCTCTTGCCTGAGTTGTACTGTATTCGCCTTGGTGAACTTTTTGTCCTACAACAAAGGCGTCTACTGGGTGAGTCATTCCCGGTGTTCCTACTGTATGGAAATTAATAACAGCAGTATTGTTTTTGTTTCTTATGTCTATCTTGGTGAAGTTCGGTGTTGCAGTTCCGGCGATAAGACCTGCGGTAACACCAGCAGTCCACCCTGCTAACTGTGGATTTTTGACAACAGAGAATTTTCTAAAATCATTCTGAACATCAAACGCTCCACCTTCCGAACCCTTTAACAGTGTTCGAATCATTACCTTATTTGCACCCAGTTCATAAACTGCGTTCGATCCGTGTCCACCCAGAGGTGTACCAACGGCGGAAGCTGCAAATCCAGCACCAGATGTATCTGATGTAGATGGAGTAAGCATCTGGATTGATGGATCAGTAATGCCGGAACCGGGGTTAAGAACACGGATGTTGGTTATTACCTTTGTTTGGTTAACGATACCGTCTGAGTCTTTTGGTAATCCAGAAACTCCACCGAAGTCGGCCGAGATACCCTCAAATACCGGATAGATAACAGCGTTTTGTTCAGATGTATTTCCAGTTCCACTTGCAACGTAAATATAAGGTACGATGTTAAAGTAAGCAGAATTACTAGCACCGGACGGAACATATGACGGAGTGGTTTCAAATCTTGGGGTATAAATTTCATTACCACCAGAGATACCAAGAATTTTCTTGTAGTAACCTATCTTAGTAAATCCGCCGGCATCGGACGCATCGCCACCGCCGGAAGGTGATCCCATATCAAGATCGGTGAGTGCCCAATTTATATACTCGTTAGTTGTATATGAATTGTTTACTGTCCACTTGCACGCTTCAACAGTATCTCCAAACGGATCTGTGAAAAATGCTCCATTATCTAAGGCAAAAACTTTGTGTGTTTGATAGAAAGTTGAATCGGAACTGGCGCCCTTTGATCTCATTATTTCTGAGTTAGACCAATAACTACCCGACATGTCCAACCTAACTCCGAACACACCACCGTTTGAAGCGTTTTCTTGTACCTCTCGTTGAAGGTATTCAATCGTTCCAATTTTTGTAGTCGAACCGGCAACTGAAACCGGAATGTAATCATCGGTTACAAAGTCTAGGTCGTCTTCTTTAAGTTGGTACATGAATTGCCAAACATAACCATCTGCGCCTGGTGTTTGGTATTCTGGGTATGTGTGAGTTGGTTGTACCGTCGATGCAACATTTCCTCCATTATTGTCTAAACATTTATAGACACGATACTGTGGAGTCATTACATAGAATGGTCTTGATTCGAAGGTGGAAGATCTGAAAATTTCATCTGTATCAGAGAACTGTGAATATGTAATTCCACTTGTCCAATCATATCGGTTGGTAACGAGTCTTACATCTTCGCTTGTAATTTTCTTTGCAGCAATGGCAGACGACCACGAATCAAATTGATTGTTCGATGTGTCTAATGAAGTAGGAGGTGTGTTGTCATTTGGCCATGATTCTGGCTTAGAAATCATGAGAAAGAACGAATCCGAGTCACTTGAAAAATCATCAAGAAACGATTCTGCGGCCGATACATTTAAAGAAAATTGCAAATTGGACATTTATTATTCCTTAGTTTATTTATACTACAAGTCTTGTCCGTAATCGTCCGGCACATTTGTAGATCCTAATGTTCCCTGTGAATCATAACTAGCTCCAGCAACTGGAGGGGAAGTTAATATATATGGTCCTAAAATAAAATCTTGTAGTCTCATTCCACCCCACGTTGCACCAGTACCGTACTTAGACTGAACTCCCCCGTGCCATGTATTTGGATGTGGGTGGACAATCCACCAATCTATATTATTAGATGGCCATCCAGGCATTGTAGATCCAGTATATTCTCCATTGTCAAACTGTCCGAGGAATTCTTGAGTAGCACCTATTCCACCGTATCTACGGAAGTTTTGAGTATCCCACCCAGAAGAAATTCCGGCACCTAAAGCAGAAGCAGCGGTTCTTGTGTTACCTTGTATGTCATATGAATTTGCTGCATCATAACCATAGGGGAAATAGTCAATGAGAAACCCACTAAGTGTTCCGGCGCCGCCTAGATCGTCTACGATTACTCCTCGTAAATCGTAGTATGAAGGTAATACTGCTTTAACGCCGGTTTGATCCGTACAGGTAACTCCATTTGAGAAATCGTTCTCTACTGCAATAGTGTAAGGAAAATAGTTTGCAAATTGAGGCATTTCATCACGGACTATTCCGAATCCACCGGTACTTGCTGTTGCACTTTCTTTTCTATAAACCAGATAGTCACCCAACACCAGTTTACCACTTGGGTGTGCAAATTCTTTCAATGAATCTTTATATTCACTTAAGTTTGCTTCTGTTTTCACAACATAAGAATGAATCTGGTAACGATAATTATCCTGTAGTTTTTCAGTCGATGAAACTTTACCATCGTTGTTTGACCAGTAACCAACTCTAGTCACTTTTGGACTTGTGGTTATGAGTAAACCGTCTGCACCTGTGCCTGTTTCGGATACAACCGATACGACGTATTGGTTAAGATTTCCATTGAATGGATAATAGTTCAGTCCCGGATCATCAATTCTGATTGATCTAATTGATCCTGTTTTATCCACCGACTCTACTGAAGCTTTAACACCTTTTCCCGAATATGCGCCGGACACGACTGTAACCGAATCGTCTGGTTGGTAGTTCGATCCACCGTCAGTGAAAGTTACTCCCGATACCATACTCAAAAGAGTAGAAGAAAACTCAATCGGTTCGGTTGACGCCGAAGAAACTTTTCCGGGATATGGAACAGACCCAATCACAGCAAACAATTCTAATTCTAGAATAGGAGTTCCATCCTTCGTAAACTGTCGCAAGTCTACTATTGTTGCTGAACCCTGTGAAGTGAGTGTAATGTCGTCGATAAACTCTACTCTTAGATTTCTTAATGTTCTATTCCTGTCTGGATCTGAATCAATACATCTAATGATTGTTGGTTGTATCCATCGACCACCAGAGGCATTCAGTATATCAGTAGAAGGAATATAAACTTCTGAATATACATCAAACAAAGCTCTAAGGAGAAAACGAATTGATGATTCTGTACCCTTTGCTAGATAGAAAGATCGAACTCTTTTCAGAACCGATCTCAAGTCTAACGTGTCTCCCTTTACGGAAGTTATGTTGTCGGGGAATCCCTTGAAAACTTCATTCTTGAAATATTTGAGAAAATCATCCGTAGTCTGATCGATGTCCACTGTACCCAATAAACTCATGGGTGCAAAGTAGGAATTATCCTGCGACTCCAACCACTTGTAATACTCTTCTACAAATGTAACAAACAGAGGGTGATCCTGAACAACGAAATCAGGAAGATTCTCTGCAACTACATCTGAAATTTTATTTCGTGGGTATCTTGGCATTTATTTTCTCAGGCAGGAGTGTCGTTTGAAAGACCCATGTTTATGGTAACTGAAGTTGTATCTGTTTCATCCACAACAAGAATTTGATTTCTTAATACCTCTACGTCGTTGTTTGTTGAGGAACCGTAAACTCGAATGAAAGAATCGTTCGGAATACTTTGAACATTTATCTGTTTGAGATCTAGTTTACCAGTTGTGTAATCAATCGTACCGGCATTTGCATTTGAGATCACTCTGTTTCCGGAAACATCTAGTGTATAAAGTTGAAGTGTACCCTTTGTATCATCCTGAATATATGTGTTTACACCGCCAATGACGAAGGCGTTGCTCTCTACGCTAGACTGACCGGGTTTCTTCGAGATACCACCGGGGAATGTTACGGTGTAATCCTTTGGTGTTCCAAAGAATTCAGTTGGATCAATTCTCTTTTCCATGTTAACAGTCATGTTAACGGAAACGATCGATGGGTTGACGGCGATTATGTTTTTAATTACAGTAGAACCTCGGAAGTTTTCACCGAAGTCCTCTAGTTGATTGTCTGTGTAATCCTGTATTGATTGTCTGACCAACGACTTTACTCCAAGTGAAGATAACTCAGTGTAAGCATTATTGATTAGAACATCAACGGTTGGTCTAATATAAGTGTAATCTGCATCGACGAACTCGGGAATGATTCCTACGATATTTTTTGTCTTGATGATGTTGGTGATAATGTCATTTTTCTCTACATCAGAAAGTCCCAAGGCATTTTTTGTGTTGCCTACTACGAAAACTTTTCCATACTGTGGTGGGTCTGCATCTTCACCACCGTAAACCAAAACTGATTTCAACTGTTGGAATCGTTTGAGAATTTCTGTTCTGTAATCTTCTGATGTTACTAGTCTGTTTTGTGACTGAAAAGATCTAGGTCCAATTTTCTTAGAGAATGAAGATTGTTCTCGTTCAGCACCGCCCGTAGCTACAGTTGATACTACAACCTCGAATGTCCCATCATCACCCGTATGTGAGAAGACTCTGGATCCTACTGCGTCTCCAGCACCTACACCGTTTGCATTTTGACCTTTTGATCTGAGGTATTCAATTGAAATGATATTTCCATCATCTGGTCGTTTCCCGATTACATTGTCACCGAATTCTATTTCGTAGTATCGGTTTAATCCGATTTGTAAGAAATATGTTTCTGTTGTATCGGTAACATCGAGAATCGTATCAGACCTAAACCACTCATTGCTTGTGGTACTGTCTTCTGTTTGAGAGTCCTTGACAAAAACTTTGAGGAATCGATTGTCAACACTTAACTCTGGGATAACATATCCACTCTCGTTTAGTGAATCATAAACCAGATCATATGTGAAGAATGTACCTTCGTAAATATCCACATCACCGGTAATCCATTCAGTTGCTTGTCCACTACTGTTGTAGGCACATGCCTTAAATTCTGCTGCGTCTGGATTCTTGAAAGTGAAATTGCTGTCCCCGACCGTCGCGGAAAATGTTGATTTGTCCGGCAAGATACCGTCACCATAAGGAACAGTTCCAGCTAAAGTTGGTCTAAAGATGACCTTGACTGTTGACTTCGCGGAAGTTCTAGACTGTGGTGTGTAGTTTAAAAGTTTAAGTAACGAGTTGATTGAATCTGGTTTGATTGCACTGTCGATAAAGGCTTCGGATATTGCCATGTTGTTGTAGAAGGCTTGGTAGTGTGTGTTGTAGGCGAGAATGTCAAGTAGAACATTAAGACCTGAACCTTCAAAGTTATACCCAGAAAACACTGATTGTGAAGACAGATATGTTTTTAGATTGTCCTTGATATCATTGAAGTCAAGGCTGTCGATCGGTAGTGATGTATTTTTAGAAGCCATTATCGTACTCTCTTGATTGTGACAGTTGTACCGTCTATGTTATCTTGACCGGAAACGGAAAAATAAATCGTTAGATCCAACGAATTCTTATCGAATCTGTTTTCGTCAAACTTGAGTCTCTGTAAAGTGACTCTAGGTTCATACTTTTCAATCAATGTTTTTAATCTTTCCTCTATATCTAGTTGAATAAAAGGATCATTCAACTCAAAAAGTAAAGAACGAAGTCCAGCATTTATCTGGGGGTTGAATGGTTTTTCCAACAGATTGAAAAATACTAGATTCTTTAGACTTCTTTTTATGGCATTATTATTAACCAACAACGAAACATCCGAGGTAATCGGATTTTTCGAAAAGTTTAAATCTAAATCTACTGTTCTTGAAGGCATATTTTCTCCCTACTATGTATCAGTCTAAAAGACCACCAAAGCTTGGAATTTCCGGTATAGTTGCAGGATTGGTGATAGCTTGTGTGAGTTTACATGGATCACAAAGACTAAGAACATCCTGAATGAATCGGAATAATTCAAAGACAGCACCCTTGATAATTTCTTGTATGGTTATGAATATAGTATTGAGTTTTGCAAACGTACCAATCAGAACTGCACTGGTTACCGCAATTGTTTCTCTTGTTTTTGAACCGATGTTGTTTAAACCTAAATCAAAATTTAGATCAGCAAAGAATTTAGAAAGGCAATTCAAAATTCTCATAATACATCTTCCCAAGAATCCAGTCGCCAGATTTACGAGATCGAAGAACGCATAAGCGAACTGTCCGACCTTGGTGGCAAACAATTGAAATCCATTTACAACATTTTGAACAGTTGCAAACGGATTCAAAAACTCTACGCCGCAGATGTCATCAATCTCTTCAATAAAATTACAAGAGGGTATTCCGGGGAACGGTGGAATGTTTATGTCACCGGGCAAATCACAGAACTGACATCCCAAGTTTAACCTACAGTTACCTACTTTGAGTAGTGTAGAAAATGAAAGCGGGTTAACCCAGTCCATGCCGAAAGGAACTTCAATCTCAAACCCATCGAATAAATTTTCACAATCATCTGATTTGTTTTTAACTTGATCGTTTATCTCTTCAGATCTCTGTGTAATTTGATTTACAATATTTTCCATATTGTTTTCTAGATCGTCAAAGATAACACCAATTTCTGAATTTAACCCATCTGCTTGTTCGTCCGTGAGATAGATACCCGGTTGAACTTTACCGAAACGCTTGCTTATATTGCGAACAGCATTGGAGACATATGATATGGCATCCAAACCAACGGCGGTAGGACCAACCGAAGCTTCTTCGTTGCTGACTAATCCAGCATCACTAATACCATCAGAACAGTTCTGATCTACTGTTCTATCGGGAAATTTATTTTCGCAATCTTCGCAAGACATACAGTTTCCTTATCAGTTGAGGTTTAAGAGTCCACCTGTAGTTATATCGATATTCGCTGAGGAGTTTATTTTCGTTCCACCATTAGAACCCATGAAGTAATCACCTTGAGATAAGAAATTAATTTCACTATCGAATACTTCTGTCAAACTGCTTCCTGTCACGATTCTAGTTGATGTGTTTATTGTGTCATAGTCTGTTTCTCTTACATAACTAGGAGACTTGTGGAAGTGACTGAGATCAATAAGAGTATCTAAACTCCCAAACCGTTGAGTGCATAACGCAGAGGTTTCGAGTTTCATATTCATTCCAGAAATCATATCAAGTGTAGTTGCAGCGTTTACCACCATTTCGCCCATTGATGTCTTCATTAACATGGAACGATTCGCTAGAAGACTCAAACCGCCCTGTTGAGCGTTTAGAGCAACACTACCACTTGTGGATATTATATTCAAGTTCTGACGAGCCGTTGCCGAAATCGAACTTCCGGCATTGATGAACACATTACCACTCTTCACGCCTGGAAAGAATCCCCCGACTGCATGTGGAATGGAATATAGTCCAATGTTGCCACCCATCGTTGTTATGTTAATGGTCTTGGCACTGTCTATAGTTACTTCGTCTTCAGAATATTTCTTACTCTTTCCTCTGGTGTGGAATAGTTCGTTGAAACACTCAACCGTCATGTCACCGTTAATTGATTCGGCATATGATCCGGAAACGCCAATCGTCCTGTCCCCGTTGACGAACGTATCATAGTTTCCTCGAATCATTTCTCTTACACTTCCGTTCACCTGTCGTTCAACATTACCCTGAACAAATTCATAGACATCGCCTTCGATATTCAGAAACAGATTACCGCCAAGTGAACCTTCATCACTTGGAATCAATTTCTTGATGTTGATGTAGTTGTCGCCCAATATAAATTCGTAGTTGTCTCTAACTACTTTGGCAACCTTTGTACCGAATGGATGAACCTCTGTGAATGTTCCAGATCTGTGGTAGTCATGTGTGCGTTCTTTACCGGGTGTGTCGTCGCGTTCGATGATGTGACCGGACTCACTGGTGATGACATGGTTGTAAGGATACTTTGCATCGAACGGTGTTGGTGGTTCACTGTAGGAACCGTGTCCGTTTGCGACTGGAACATTCTTTACTCGATTGTCAATTTTATCTTGAACTACGGGAGGAAGTTCATCTTCTGTTTCTTCTACCCCTTCTTCGTTTTCCCATCGGTAACGAGCAAGCCGAGTAACATCAGATTCGTTAAGTCCATGTTCCTCAGAATCAAGAGGGTATCTTTCACCCGGATCTTGATAACCAGCTTTTGATGGATCACTAACATCCGGCGCATCCTCCGGAATACCGGGAATGGTTCCCATTATAACTGGCATCTGTGCATTTTCGCCGTCTCGGAAGAAACCGAAAACGTGAGTACCGGGAACTGGTCCGACCGGCGTTTCACCGATACCACTAGTCGAAGCAGAATTGACAGGCGTTACTGGTGAAGCCCAAGGCAACTGAGCGGTTGGAATAAGATTTTTATCTTTATCATGATAACCAAATATACGAACCCTACACCTACCAAGTCGTTGTGGATCTTTTCTATCCTCGACAACACCCTGCCACCATATAAAAGAATTTGATTTAAACAATTCGTGCATTATTTCGGAGCCCCATCTCGCATCAACGTAAGTTTGGTTGTGTATTCCTGATTGACTGAAGTAGATTCAAAAATGAATCTGTGTTCTACATCAGAGATTAAATACTTGCCACCCAGAGACCTTCCCTCTTCGTCATGTGAAGTGTAAGAACTTTGGTCTTTGGTTAAATTCCTCACCTGCATATCTGAGAACATCACACATTCTCCTACTCTGCGGTTAGTATCACCTACAATATTTATTTCAAGTGGAAAGTAAATGTTCAGGTTTCGCTGAGTGTATACTAAATCTAACCAATCTTCCTTCTTATCAACACCTTTGTTTTTCTCATCGTCACTGAACAAGTATTTTTGTTTTGGTAAGAATGCCTTAAACGAGTTGGGTGAACCCAATCTGTTCGTGATTATGTCATTATCTTCTTCTATAAACTTTTTGGTGTTCGGATCCACGAATGGTTCAGGTGCATCGTCTTTATAATTGTATACCTTTTCAAAATATTTTTTGCGAGTCTGATCGTAAAAGTATAACGTGCCTCCCCAAGTACCAAACGCATTGTATTTGCTGCTGTTCATATCCGGAACAACCGTCGTTCCCTTCACCGTTCTTCTTTCCCGTATGTGTGCTTCTATTGGATCTTCTGCGTCATACAGTATGTCAACAATGTAACCAGATGTCTTATCGTCGTTCGTACCAACGACTGGTTCTTTTATCATGTCGGTAAAGGAAGTGAAAACGGATTCCACTCTACCTCTGTCGTTGAATCTCTGAAAGAAAAAGAAGTTCGCACAGTCTTCGTTCTTTGAATCGATTGATCCATTCGTCAACCATGATATACACTTCGATGGACTCCAATTTGGCAAGACACATGAAAAATCAGACCCAAGTGTTTCAGTCACAAAACTGAGATTGCCCGATCCTGCATCCAATCTCTTGTCCTCAAGAATGTAGTCAGTGTAAATACTTGATACAATTTCTGATCTTTTCTTTTTACTAAACGACTTCACTACTCGGGTGGTCGAGTCCTTGAATCCTTCGGGAGTAACAATATCAAGTCTATACCTCGTAGTCTTTTCACTACTGGATGATTTGGATGTATTGTATATGATAAAACTCTCTTGCAATTTTTTACCGGGAATTGCATCTGTTTTTTCTAAGGAAACAAAAGTAGCAATATCCATCAACAGAATATCCTGTGATGTAATTCTGGTTTTGTTTTCTTCTAGGTAACCATTCGGGATATCCAGAATAACCGTACCAACAATGAATGGTTGAAAAATACTTTCATTTAGAGTGATACTTACAATTCTAGGTTCGACATTTCCGCCCGTCTCAACGATAGCTTCATTGTCTTCCGCAGAAACTATAGTTATAGATGCACCCTCGAATTTACCGATGGGAACTGTCATTATTGTTTTTCGAAGGTTATCAGATACTCTTGCCATTATAGATTAATAACCTCTTTAAGTTTATCTTGTATTGTTTTTATGATAGCAACACTATAAACTCTTATATTTCGGTTTCGGTCGTTTATCTCTGTTTCAAATTTTTCATTTGTGATGATACTCGCACCGTCGTTTGTAATTGCGGTAGACGAACCAGTTAAGTATACGTCGATATATCGGGCAGCACCGATCAGGGTAAGAGGTGATCGATATACATCAATTGAGTTTGTTTCAGAAGATAATGCAATGTCTCTGAAGTGGTGAAGTGATAATCTAGACTGATCTATCTTTCGACCAACATACATTTTCTTGGAACCCGTTATATCCGTGATCGTCCAACCGGAAACAGTTTCTCCAATCAAATCTTCAGCACCACTTAGTCGCATGTGTCCTGTTGTTCTATCATAATCTACTAGAGTAGTCACAACCTTGTCACTTCCGGCACTGACGTTTACCGTATCACCGATAGAATACGAACTCGCTGCGGACTGGGTGTCCATCGTAAGACCGTTTGAGTTCTCGGTAACGTAAAGTGAAACACCTGCATACTTAGAGTCTATTCGTTTGTTTAACTTTTCGTAACTGGCAGGCCAATCGTAGAACGGATTGATTAGTCGGTTTGTGATAAAGAAGGACCAGTATAGACTGACATCATTGTAGTATTTCATCGCGGCACTCTGAGGTGTTTCTCCATCACGAAGAAGGCGAGTTTTATATTCGTTTGTGTTTAGGAGCTGATTGGTTATATCAGTTCTTCGTAGAATATCAACCGATTTTTTTAAAACACCGGGAGAGTATTCATAATCAATTACTGGATAATTTTCAAAGTAAAATGACATCAATTACTCCTATCGTCTTCGGGGTTTTGACCAAGGAAATCATTTGACGACGAAACAAAGTTTCCGAGGAAAGTTCCTTGGAGTCTTGCCGCCGCGTCAGATGTTACATCGGCACTGTCAGCAAATTTGCCAAATGGGTCTCTACTTCCCAGATCAATTCTGTTTATCATCTCTCTACTATTCGGATGCACCTCTGTCATCTGAACTGAAAATGCCATGTTGCCAGGTTGACCATCACTGAAATACGAGGGAGCGCCGGCGTTGTGGTAGTTCACATCCAAGTTACTTAGAAAACAAAATGAAGTAGAAAATATTCTTCGGTTTACATTGTCCGTACTAAAGTCAAAATTATCTCCTTCTTTTACCGCATCTCTAAAGAGGAAATCTACCTTTACTCTTGCGGGGTTCAGGAAGAATACTGCTTTGTTTATTCTATCCCCGGCACCATTCGTGTCGGATAATTCGTTATTGGTCGGCGGGTGCATTGCAATTTTAAAAGTGTTCACGATTTCTTGAATTGAATTTGCTTCTTCTTTATTCGTAGGAACCAACTGAAACCGCATGTTAAAACTTCTGTTCTGTGGTTTGTTGATTACCAGTTCGTTTCTCTTGTTTAGGTTTCCGCCAATGGCTCTTCGTACTATTGACGTTCCACCGAACAAAGAACCAATCAGTTCTCCAGCACCATCTGTTATTGCGTCTACTGAATTTAAAACCTTATCAGTACCAGATTGTCCTGATGTAACTACGCCAGCTATATCGGAAGTAGTACGAATAAAAGTCTCCAACGCCCTTTCAAACAAACCAGCTTCGAGATCATCAAACGAAACATTATAGTTGTTGCTCAGTGCAAGAGGCGAAGGTAAAACTATAGTTGCAGTTGGTTCGTCGGGATTTGGTTTTTGACTATCGAAGAATCGAAAGCGTATCATAGCCGGCGATGTTTTCGTTATCGTGGATGGAAAAACTATTGTTCTCATTGGTTACCTATCTGTTGTGGATTGTTACTTGGTGTGACATCGTTAAGATCACTTCTTACATCCATTGGTATTCCACCTGGCTCAACTGGACCATCGAATGTGGATGTCGTAAAATCTCTGTAACATAAGATGATGTTGTAGAGCAGAGCTTCGTTAGCAGATTCGTTTGACATCTGAACTTGACCGATAGACTCACACCAGACATTAGATAGATTATATTGCAGGGTTGGACTTCCCGGCGTTCCTAATTGGGAAGAAGCAGGAACCGGTCCCACTCCCTGCTTAGTAACTGATCGAATCAATATTGTCATATCGGTAGTATAGTCGTCTTGATATGTCAGTGTACCTGAACTTGGTGAAACCCCCAGCGACTGCCATGCGTGAAAAGCATATAGCAGTGGATCATTTCTTCTCATCAACAGAGTCATGTTGATTTCACCATCGTAAGTTGAAATGTAAGGAAACTGACGAAGAGGTCCACCATAATACACCGACTGTTTGGATGATGTTCGTGAAGGTAAAGTAAAGGAACGCACTGCCACATTCATGTCCAATACGTTCTGTTTACTGAATCTAAATTTCTTTTCCAGTCCTTCTCTTTCTCGAATTGCTTCAGTTCGATTGGGAGCGGACACTGTAGTAGTTGGTCCAGTGGGTAAGATGATTTCAAAATCATAGGGATGAACAATGTTCTGTCCCCTTGCAATAGTATTTTTGATTAAATCTACTTTTGGTGAAATCATCTGTTTGATTCTCCTAGAAGTTTTCTTATCTTCTTACTGGTTTCCGTCTGTATAACGTGCGACTTCTTCTTTATGAAATGTTCTGTAGGCAAAGCTAAAGCGGTTTCCCAGTATTTAGGGTTTATTTCGTATACCCTCGAACGTATTCGATTTGTTTTATATTCCTTTAAACCGGCAAGTCCTCTTATGTATTTCTTACTTTCTGATATTATTCTATAATACATTCTAAATCTTGCTTGCTCTCCGAGATTTCTATCTGTAAGTAACGGCCACATTGAGTAGAAAGTTCTCATTCTGTCCTGTATAGAATAGTAGTGAAGGTTGACACCGATCACTGTGTCCTTGTCCGGAACCTCCACGATGAGAATCAACGGTTGTGCATCAAAGTATGGGAGTGTCTTATATGTCTGGGGAAAGTAACGAAAGGTAATCATCTTTCCGACTTCTTTGAGTACAGGTTTGAATTCAGTCTTACCGTAGATTCGATTGGAATATGATTCAAATACATCTGGAGTGTATAGAGCAGTTCCCAATTCCTGTCTTGCCTCCGTATACATCTTTTTTGCATTGGCGGGCGAGGGGTTCTTGGTAACTTTGAATTTTTCGAGGATCGATATTGGATCTTTTTCTTTTTTAGCCATCTGTTTCCTTCTTGAACAAAGTATCCTCGGTCACGATCATGAACTTCCATCCTCTCGCCTCGCAGACCTTTTCCGCTGCATCCCACTTTGCCTTGTTTACTGAATACGTTTTCGCCTCGTTGATAAACGTCTTGGTTTTTTTCTTGGGTTTCACTGGTGGTTTCGTCTGCTTCTTTGGTTTGACCTCTATCAGAAAGGTTTGTATTTCCTTGTTCTTGTTCTGCACTTCCATTATGAAATCAACGTAATAACGATGTCGTTTGCCATCGACCGGCGAAACGTACATCACTATTGTTTCTTCTGAACCCCATCTCAAGACGGATGGATTGTTGTCCATCCAATTCATCATTTTTCTTTCCCACAACGAGCGATAAATAACTCGGGTGGGATTCCCGATATACTTGGAGGGATTTTTTGGTGTATACTTTCCTTTGTATGCCATCTTTTCCCCTAAATATATATGTTCATTTTGGAGAAATATAATGACATTACCGAAAATTGCAGTGAAGACGTACAGTGTAAAATTGCCTATATGCAACAAGACGATAAAGATTCGTCCGTTTACAGTGAAAGAACAAAAAACACTACTGATGACTGCCAGTGAAATTGGTGAAGAGGTTACGGGTGCAAGTAGAAGTCACATAATATCAAATTGCCTAGAGGTATTGCAAGCGTGTGTTCAAGGTGATCATGATCTAACCGAGCTGAGTGTGACCGACTTTGTTTATCTTATGGTAAAGCTTCGAGAGTTCTCTGTCGGTGAAGAGATCAAACTCGCATACAAGTGTCCGTGTGGTGAGTCTGTGAACCCTGTGATGGTCTTGAAGAACATGAAGGTGAAGAACATCAAGAGAGGTTCTGACTACGAGAAGGAACTGAAAATTACACCAGAGGTAATGATTAAACTACGACCACCCAAAGTAAAAGAATCCATGTTGATGAGTGAAATGGAATCCGGTGACGATCTAAGCACATCGATACTTGCAAGTTGCATAAAAGAGATCGCAGACGCCGAAACAGTATATGACACATCAGATTATAGTATAGAAGAGTTAAACGAATTTATTGATGGATTTCCCATTGAAAAGTTAAAAGACATTCAGAAGTATTTTGAGAGTCTTCCGTACCCATACATCAAGATAACTGCCGAATGCCCAGATCCGGACGGTAAAATTGATGTGGAGGTGAAAGACATTTTTGATTTTTTTTGATGATCATGGCCCACGATGAATTGACAAATTACTACCAGACAAATTTTGCTCTAATGAAATTTCATAACTATACATTAGAGGACTTGGAAAATATGTTACCGTGGGAACGAGAACTCTATGTGATATTGGTTGAGAATTGGGTCAAAGAACAAAAGGACGAGGCCAGAGAACGTCAATCCAAACAAAGAGGAAAGTAAATGCTTCCAAAATTACTAGGCGCTGGATTAAAAGGAATGGGTTCCGTCGGCGGCGCAATACAAAAATCTGTTCGCACTGGATCACAAGCAATAGGGGCGTTGGCTCTGTCTCAGACAGAACCAGAAGTTTTAGCTGCAATGGCTGGTGGTAAAAAACTACTGAGTAAAATAAATCTAACTAGACGTTCTCCACAAGCCGAACCATCCAGTTTAGAACCTGAAGTAATGGATTCGGCAATCTCAATGCCTACGGACTCACCTCTGGCCGGCCTCCAACAAGCCATCGAGGGAGTCGGAGAGTCCATCACAAACAGACTGTCTAGTTTGGAAACCAGATTGAGTGATATGGCTGATGATGTGTTCAGTCTTAATTTTACAACAGATATAATCTCCACCGTACTCGAAGAGATCTCAACAACTGCATCCAGTATTCTGGGATCGATGCCCGACTTGGAAAGTAGAAGAGAATCTTCACGACGCAGACGTACCGAGAAATCTCGGCCCGCACTTACGAGAGCTGACGGTACAACGGCTTCGGGTGGTGGTGGCAGTGGAATGATGTCAATGTTAGGACTTCTACCTCTTCTCGGAATACTGGGTTCGGTAGCAGCCGCAATTGCTCCAATCGCTGTTCCTTTGGTTGGTGTTGTTTCTGGTCTAACTGCACTTATAGCTTTTTTAAACAGTGATCTTGCTGATGACATACGAGACTCTATAGCGAACGCACTATTCGACCCAGAGGAAGAATTAAATAAACTCAACAAATCAACAGCAGCAGCAAATAAGATTCTTCTGGAGACGCAAAACGAAGCTAAAGATCACTACAACAGTCTGAGTAAAAAAGATCAAACAGCTGTGGATGAATTTGAAAAAGATTCACAGAAGATGTCCGCGAGGACCGCCGGATCTGAAGTAATGAGTACAAAAACAGGTATGGCAATTGATTCGGGAAATGCGGCCGTAATGGAACAACAACAAATTAAGGTTGCAGGTCGGGACAGGGAAATGAAAGTAAGGAATGATGAAATATATTATGATGATTCCTTTTCGGGTAGATTAAAAAGCATAGCCAATGCTGCATTTTCTTTAACTCCTCTTGGTCGTGGGATGGATGCCTTAACAGTCGCTAAAAATTTCTTTACGGGTGAAGATCTTAGGACCGATACGGGCGCGGCCGCTCTTGCTTTCGAACTGGGCATCGGTCCCGATGCTGATCGACTAGCTCAAAGTACATTGGAGACTGGCGCGGGCGGCAACTCAATATCACCACTCGCAGATTCTACTCGGGGAGGATCGCAACAGGATCAAGTAGATCGATTGGGTGAATCGATACAACAAATTACAACAAATAATAACACTACAATTGTAAATCCAACAGAACCAAAATCACCAACAACAGATGGACCGATTGGCACCCCAACCGGCCGAGCTACTCCCGTATATTAAAAAAGTGGGGTCCGAAGACCCCACTCCTCCCAAACTCTTTAATTAATTTCAACCTTCGTTAGCGAGACGCTCGAAGTACGACATTGCGTCGTCTTCTTGCTCCGGTTCGACGGCTGGAGCCTTCTCCGGTGACGGAGTGGGAGTTCGTTCTTCGTAGGAAACCATAGTCTCCTCCGCAGTCGTGGTGTTCTCAGTACCAGAGAGAACACGATCAAGCTTCGTCTTCAGTTCATCGTAAGACTTGAAGTTGCTCTTGTCACTGAATTCGGAAAGATCGTACTGCTTGTTGTAAAGCGTTTCGAGTTCCGTATCATCACCACCGAGAAGTTCAGAAGGCTGTTCGAATTCTGACTTGTCATAGTTGGTGTAACCAGCAACCTTGCGAACCTTAAGACGGAAGTTAGCACCCTTCCAGAAGTCGAACGGATTGATTGCCGCTTCGTCTTCAAACTCAGGGTTCATGGCTTCGTTGATCTTGTCGAAGATCTTCTTACCATACTTGTAAAGGAAAATCTTTCCTTCGTTCTCAGGGTTGGATGGATCACTGACAACGTAGATGTTGCTGATGTAACTGAGCTTACGCTTTCGTTCACGAGCGATATCCTTATCAGATTCCATACCAGAGTTCCACAGACGAGTGTTCATCTCTGAAACAGGATCCTTATCACCGAGGGTGGTTCGAGAGTTCTCGATGTACCAACCACCGGGGCCCTTGAAGGCATGATTGAACAGACGGACCCACGGGATGTCTTGGTTCTCGCCTGGCGGGAGGAAACGAATAACGGCGTATCCGTTACCCGACTGGTCCTGCGTTGCACGCCAGAATCGATCGTCCTTGTAGGACTTACTACCCTTGCTCATCTTCTCCATCTCGGCGTTAAGACGAGCGGTCATGTCTGCGGTTGACTTGTTCTTTAGATCTTTGAATGACATATAATGTCTCCTTGTTTTGTGTGTTTAAGTATACTAGATGTTTTGTGTGTTGTCAATATTAAAACGGTAATTTAGTCTTCTTTGGTAATAGATTGTTGTTTGCGCCCTCCACTTCTATCTTCTCGATAATTGGCTTTGATAAATGCTTTGCAGCAAGTTTCGGTTCAATGCTTAGTTCATCACAGAGTTCTACCACTGCTTCCATATATTCGCAGTTGTTTTTGCGAACCTTGTCTTCCACTTGTTTGGAGAATGAACTCTCCGTTAATTCAAATATCATTTAATACTCCAGTTTTACGACACCTTCAGGCATCGTGTAATATATCGAATCGAAATACATTTTACACCAAGGCATACACAGATGGCAAGGCCTTGCGATACGCATTTCTCCGAATCGGTTGAAACGTAAGTTCAACAGTGTGAGGTTCTTTTTATACTTGCACTTCAGAACCGCATCGAGTTCTGAATGTACCTCATCGTATCGGTAACCAATACGCTTGGCTTCAGGGTGCGTCTTGCCGATACCATTGATACCAACGGACACAATCTGATTCTTGTAGATGATAAGAGAACAATGCTTCTTCGATCGTTCGATGGAAAGACATTGGTCTTTACCAGTCTCAAGAAATTTGTCTAATCGTTTTTGCGTAATCATAATCTAATCGGGGTGACAGGATTTGAACCTGCGACCTGCTGGTCCCAAACCAGCCGCGCTACCAAGCTGCGCTACACCCCGAAACTCCCCCGGCTGGACTTGAACCAGCAACCTAGCGGTTAACAGCCGCTCGCTCTACCAATTGAGCTACAGGGGAAAAGCACTGCCCTCCGAATAGCCACCAACAGGACTCGAACCTGCGACCTGAGCTTTACAAAAGCTCTGCTCTGCCAACTGAGCTACGGTGGCGGACACTCATATCACTCGTTTGGCATCTTGTTCCAAGGCATTAGTCCATTAAGGAAGCCAAAGAACTTGGGCCCAACGACGGCACCGATGACAAAAACAACGATGGTAAAGAATGCGGTTCCGAGAACCTCTGATGTGGTGATGTCTTCAAACATGTGTATCTCCTTATGTGAAAAGAATTCGACCATTCTATTTAGGTAAGCACTCCCGGTAGGATTCGAACCTACGACCTACGGATTAGAAGTCCGTTGCTCTATCCAACTGAGCTACGGGAGCAATGGGCAAGACTGCCGTAAGTCCTTATGTGGCAAGGACTTGTTGATAGTAAATGCCGGTTGTCAGTTCTTCCTGCCTCTACCGAGGGTTCCGTACTTGTTCTTCTTACCCTTCTTCGTCTTTCCTCGCTTGGTCATCTGCGCCTGCTGCGTTGCGGTTAGAATTCTCTTAGCCATGTGTTGACTCCTTTGTAGTTATTATACACAAAAAAGAAGAAGGGTCAAGCCTTCTTCTTCTTTTTCGTACTCTGGTTTTTCTTCTTACCGAAGATCTTTTCGTAGTTCTCGCGGTACTTCTGCTGGTCCACTTTGCGAGGAGAGTCTCCCTTCCCCGCGCTGTGTTGCCTGCTCATTCGGATCGAGCCCAAGGGCAGGAAGGACCGAGCAGTAGAAGGGTAGGAACCCAAAGACCGATGAAGATGCCGAGCGTCGAATCGTTCTGGTAAACGTAGATCGAAAAGACGATCGACAGAAGGGCCATCAGGTAAAAGGCCTTGGAAATGTTTTCAAAAAACTTACTCATGATTTATTCTCCTAAACATGTAAGCAAAAGCGGGCGGAGAGAATCGAACTCTCATCTCAAGGTTGGAAACCTTGGGTAATGGCCGTTATACGACACCCGCTAAATCGTTCGTGGGTCGGATTCCCCACCCGACTCCTTCGACTCAATCTCTAAAAAAGACTGGAGAGTCGAACCGTCACGCAACCATCTCGGAACTTGTACATCGAGATCTCACGAACGAGGTAGATCAATGGGACTCAGGGTTATTGTATACCTGAAAGAAGCAGCACGAACGTACAATGTCGGTAGTAACCTGCTTCAACTCCTCCACCCATCCCGCTAAGGATCATCTCATACAAGCATTTCTGCATCATACGGACAGGTCGCTAAACCACTTGGAGTTTGCACTATCCCCATTCGTGGGAGATTATTATGCGAGTCCCGTACAGGAGGTAATTAGTCTCCCGCACATTATTCTATTCAGTTGTAAAAGTTGTTTGGGGGGCTTTCGCCCCCCGCACAATGGGGGGTTTGATCAGGCCGAGACCGGATCGACGAGGATGACCTTCTTGATCATGTAGCGGGTGCTACCGGTCGTGGTTTCCTCGGTGGTGACTCGCCAGTTACCGTATCGTTCGGTGAGCTGACGGACGCGGGTCATGACTGCCCGCATGTTCTGGACGCCGAATCGGCTACGCGCTTCGGCAGAGGTGAGGCCTCGTCCCGAGGTGAGGTAGTTGAGGACGCGGCGAGTCTGGGACTGGGTGTTGGTGTTGCTCATGGCAAACATCTCCAAAAATTCTCGGTACTAGTGTTGGTGTTTTATTCGACCCGAGTATCGAAGTCACCGTTGTTTAAAGTATTATACTTTATCTTGAAGGGTTTGTCAACCCTTTTCTGAAACTTTTTTGAATACCGCCTGAGGGACTCGAACCCCCGACCTAGTGATTAAAAGTCACCAGCTCTACCGACTGAGCTAAGGCGGCAAATCGTGAG
>Ga0208899_1000046_pt1 | contig 61584 bp, 73 predicted proteins | sample VirMetDEL_Nov_24_FD_184518 | JGI IMG/M metagenome (GOLD analysis project Ga0208899, IMG submission 184518) | Aqueous microbial communities from the Delaware River and Bay under freshwater to marine salinity gradient to study organic matter... | ecosystem: Environmental > Aquatic > Marine >... | reverse complement strand
ACAATGTTATGTTAACACAAACTAAATACGACACGAGAAGGATAATATAATAAAATATAATAATATGAAACAAAAAAGATTTAAAATAGAGTACAAAGACTCTACAGAAATGAGATGTATACAAATAGTATACGGTAGAAGTGTGAAAAAAGCGATTCAAAACTTTCAAATGGAGTTGATTTGTGGACATGGTGACTACATAACACAACTAATTGACATTGAAGAAGTTCCTGAAGATACGGTGTTTGTAGACCATAAGTCTCCTAACTGGACACTTGAAGACGGTACAAAGTTGGATGAAAACGACCAAGAATTACTTAATTACGCTTTTGAAAATTACGTAAATGAAGATGGTCTAACAATGAAAGAAGTAATAGATAATAAAAATAAATAATATGAGTAAAAATTACACAGGTTATGGTGATGTAATGTTTAAAATGAAACTACTTGGTTTTCAAGACGTTACAACATCAAGACAAAAGAAAAATGGTACAAGAGTATTTAGATTACCAATAAAAATGTATGGACAATATATAGAAGTTGGTAGTTTCAAAAAAGGTTATGTAAGACGTATGAACGGTGGTTATACACCTTATCAACTAAACAAAAGATGTGAAAGTGAACCACAGTATTATAGTACAGATAAGAAAGACTGGTGTGGTAGACCATTGTATAGAAAATTTACCACAAGAACGTGTAAACTAATACCAAATGAAGTTGATAGACTTGAGTACTTAGTAGACTATTGTCTCAAAAATTACTACATAAAACAAGCGAATCAGGTTGAAGATGGTAAGTTTGTACCTAAGTGGAAGTATGAATTTGATTTAGAAAACGTACAAAAAGAAGAACCAGAAGTAAAAGTAATTATTAACGGACATAGATATAATATAACATGATAGAATTAATAATAATATTAGGTGTAGGTGTAGTACTCGGTATGTATATCACCTCACAGATAAAATGTAGTATACGGAAAAGTATATTTAATAAGAATATAGAAGAATATGAAAAAAATAGTAATAATAAAATTAAATAATTATGAGTGAAACAAAAGAACTGTTAGAAGCTACAGTAAAAGGCTTACAAGAAAAAATACAGTCATTACAAACTGACTTAACGACTAAACAAAAAGAGTTAGAAAATGTAAGTAAAACTAAAATCACAGGAGAACTGTACGAAGAAATAGGTAATGCGATCGAAGATGCTGTCGAAGGTTTTAACTTTGATGATCCAGATGGCTATGACGTTGATTTCGGTATGGAGTACGATGGTAGAGTATACATCGAAAGTATTGGTATGCAGTCTACTTATGAACTAACAAACTCTATTATGAATAAGATAGATCAAAGATTCAATGTATTACCATTGAGTACAGAAGAAAATACAATAACTGAAGCACAAAAAATAATATAATATGAAGATAACAAGTAAACAAGTAGAAGAATATATGGCGTGGAGGACAGATGAGAAGTTTAGACATTGTCCCATAGCTGTATCTAAAGCGTGTAATGACGTAGTTTTAAACTTTAAATCAAGTAAATTTTATGACAAAAGCGTAACGGCTAAAGATTTGATGAAACTATTGTTCTTTAATGATCCTATACCTCAACTACATACACATAGTTATGGTTTTAACACGGGAACAGGTAGAGCAATTATTGAAAAATTAAAAATGAAATATTATGAGTACAACAACTAAAGAACAACCAGTACCTAGCTGGTTTAACGGTCAAATTTACGACAAAGGCGACGTAGTACAAAATAGGTTTGGAGGAGGTAGTATAGAACTGAACAATATAGAACTCAGTATGTATGATTTCTGTATCGGTGCTTCAGTAGTTATTGAAATGGGTATGTTCAATACTCCTCAACACGTACAAGATCTTAGAAAGGGTCTAGACTGGTTTAAAAAGTACAGTCCAGAAGCTTATATGGTCTTACTAGACTAAGGTAGAATGGTTATTTGTAAGGTTCGACTCCTTACCTACCACTAATACAAATTAAATACGAATAGTAACAGATAATATAAATAAAATATGGCAACAAGAGCATTAATAAATTTCGTTGAAAGAGAAGATGGAGTAACTTTCAGCGAACATCCAGGTGTGGATAAAATACACATACAAATATATAACCACTACGATGGTTATCCGTCAGGTTTAGGTGTGACACTAGCTAGTTATCTACAAGACTTTAAAGTAGTAAATGGGTTAGGTGCTTATGACCAAGAAAAAGTGGCCAATGGTATGGGTTGTTTAGCAGCTCAAACAGTTAAATACCTAAAAGATGAACCAGGTCAAATATACTTACGTAAACCAGGTGAAAGAGACTGGGAAGACTATGAATACTTTATATGGTGTAAAGAAGGTCATGGTGTATGGATAAGTATATTCGATTACAATGATAATTGTATATTTGTAGGTAAACCAGATAAATTAATAACTAAATTTGAATACGAAGACAGATGATAAGAAAAAAACCAATGTTAGCATATCCTGTTAACAATAAACCAATTATATATGACAAAGTGTCTATGCAACCAAAACTAGATGGTGTTAGATGTGTGATACAAGCTGAATTTACAGATGTATTTAAAGATATGAAAGTAAAAGCTTATTCACGTACGGGTAAAGAGTGGAAAAATATTGATCACATACTACAAGAGCTTGTACCTTTCTTTGACAAACATCCTAATGTTATACTCGATGGCGAGTTGTATAATCATGATTTTAAAGACGATTTTGAACAAATCATATCTATGGTCAGAAAAACAAAACCGACTGACAAGGACATACTTAAATCAGCCGAAAACGTACAATTTCATTGTTATGATATAATTGATGAAACACTTACGTTTGAAGAGCGTAATTACTTTATTAGTAAACACGTTAAACCAAGTTACTGTATCAAACATGTAAAGACACAAGCAGTCGCTAGTGAGTCTTTATCTAAAGTTATACACCAACAAAACCTAGATGCAGGTTACGAAGGCTCTATACTACGTACTAATGATGTGTATCAATGTAAAAGATCACACAGTCTAAGAAAGTTCAAAGACTTTTCCGATGCTGAAGCTACTATTGTAGGCTTTGTTGAAGGTAAAGGTAAACGTAAAGGTACGTTAGGTAAATTCCTTATGGTTGACGAAAACGGTATAGAGTTTGGTTGTCCACCAGGTAAAGGTTACAATTACAAAGATTTAAAAAATCTATTGTTTAGAGCGCCTTATTATATAGGTGCAACAGCAACTTTTACATTCTTTGAAAGAACTAAAGCGGGTAGTTACAGACACCCATTGTTTAAATGTATTAGAGATTACGAATAATGAATATATTTTACTTAGACAAATGCCCTGAAAAAGCGGCTAAATTACAATATAACAAACATGTAGTTAAAATGATACTTGAGTCAGCTCAAATGTTATGTACGGCTCATCATGTAGATATACATGGTAAGAATGTACCTTACAAAATAGCTCATAAGAATCATCCGTCAACTATATGGTGTAGACAGTCTAAACCTCATTATGAATGGTTATACAATCATATGATAGCCTTAGGTCGTGAGTACAGTAAACGTTATGGTAAAATACATTTATCAATAACTAAATGTGCTGACGTATTAAAATATGTACCAGGTGGTATATATGATAATGGTTTCACACAACCACCACAAGCAATGCCTGATGAGTACAAAGACCCGTGTAGTATACAAGCTTATTGGAATTATTACATAGGTGAAAAATATATAGTAGCAAACCCTAAAAAAGAAAAGATATATGAACGAAGACCTTATTAAAAGAATAAAACAATTTAATGATATTAAATACGGTAATATAGATTACCCAGAAAGAACAAGAATAATTCTTGCAAAATTAAAACCACAGGGGACTGTGACAACAGCCCCTAAGAATAAAGAGTAATAGGCTAATGTCACAAAACAGAAAAACAAATACACTAGATATGTGGCGCATCGTATATAGAAGGTTTCCTATAACAGACAAACCTACTATAGAAAACGAGTGCTATATGTTTTATGAAGATGGTACGTACGAGTGTTATGAACTGTTTAGAAGTACGGCTCAGATAACAACTTACAAATCACTAAAGTGGCATTTACTTGTTATATGGTATCTAAACCCAGACATGGATCAGACTAAATTTAATGAAGTAGCTGAATTTATAACTCACAAACAAAATGGTTTTGTAAGTTTTAACATATCTAGCGCTTTGTTAGATAAAATAGTATATGAAGTTAGCATGCTAGATTTAGATCAACCACCAAAAAATAAACTACGTAAAGTTATATTCAAACCATATAATAACTTATGTAAACAAGAAAAATTAAGAGTTGTAGGTGAATTAATAGGTAGAACGAAGCGTATAACAGAAGATGACATCTATGACTGTATGTTAGAAATAAATAATAATGGTAATAAAATTACCATAGCTAAACTAGCAAAGCTATTAAAATGTACTAGTCGAACTATACATAGAAACATGGGTGTAGAATTAAAACGTGAAAAACAACTATTAAATAAACAATTATGAAGAAAATAAAACTAACAATAGCAGGCTTGTTGATAGCTGGATTTAGTTATTCACAAGCGAAAGATACAATATGTAGTATGGTGGCTGGTAACATTCACTTTGAATTTAACTATTACACTAGCAAAATAAACACAGTAATAAGTCCAGTAAAAAGTGTAAAACTAAGAATAAAAAACAATGAGATATTAGTTTTAGATTTATATGATGACTGTGATTGTGTAGAATATCATATAGATAATAAACAAAAAGATATTACTACTATGAACTTTTTAGGATTACAAAAAACTATAACTGTAAACAGTAGTGACACAACTTTATTATTCAATGGAAATAAAATTAAAAAAGTAATTATTAAACAACCTATTAAAAATGAAAAAGTACAATATTAGAAACTATGTTTCATACAAAAGAGATGTTGAAAAGGCTATAAAAAGACTAGAGGGCAAAATGTGGGACGAATATACTAGAGAAGAACTAGTAATAAAATTCTTACCTCTTGTAGAAAATATAGCTAGAAAGTTTAGTACAACACAACAAGCTTCTGGTGTAATGACTATAATGGATTTGATACAGTCAGGTAATTTAGGTTTAGTACAAGCTAGTCAAAAAATTGATTATGAAAAGTGGAACGAGTCTGATGATATGGAAAAAACAATAAAGTCTTTCTTTTCAAAAAGAATTAAAGGTAGTATACGTAGACAAATAGATAAAAACAGAGGTACAATGAGAATACCTGAACATAAAATAAACGAGATACGTAAAAACTTTGATAAAGATAAAAAGATGGTTGAAATGTATTTTAATAGTTTGTTTCTAAGTATTGATGCTTCGCCTTCAGATGAAGATATGGCATATCAAATACCTGATGAATCAGAACCTTACAACGTACAAATGTTAAATTCATATCTAATGAGTTTGTTAAAACAACATTTAGACACTAAAGAATATGAAGTATTGAGGCTTAGTTATGGTCTAGACTGTGAGAAACATAGTGCTAATGAAATAGCTAAAAAGTTGAACATAACAGGTAGTAGTTCTTATGTACGTGTATCACAGTTAAAAAAGCAAGCAGTAAACAAACTTATAGATAATGTAGATCACTCGCAAGTGATTGACTTTCTGTAGGTTATACAGTTAAAAATGAATAATAATGTGTGACTATAATAGTACACCAAATACCAATAATATGAAAGAATTAAACCAAAAACTAGCTACAATTCAGACTGAATTAAAAGCTAAAAAATCGAGTTACAACTCGTTCGGTAAGTATTATTTCAGGAAAGCCGAAGATATACTAGAGGCTACAAAGCCTTTCCTTTTGAAACATGGCGTCACAGTCACTCTTAATGAAGAGTTAATCATGACTGACCCTGTTCCAACAATCAAATCAACAGCAACAATATCAGATGGTAAAGACAGTATACACGCTACTGCTATAGTCGGTGTAGACCTTAATCAAAAAGGTATGCAAACCGCTCAGCAGTTCGGTGCCGCTTCTTCATACGGTAAGAAATATGCTTTAGGTAATTTATTTCTAATCGATGATACAGCTGATGCTGACTCTACTAATCAACACGGTAAAAATGGTGCTGTAAATAAAATTAAACAAGCGGCTAAGCCAGCTATAACAAAAGAGCAATTAACAAAAGCTAAAGAGTATATAACTGCTGGTGGTAACATCGCTGCAATAGAAACTAAATATAAATTAACAGATGAACAAAGAAAAAGTCTTACAACGGCTTAAAAATGACGAAGACTATTATGGTGATTTTGGTAATCAGTTTTTATCTAACTCACACGTTGGTAAATTACTAAAAGACCCGTTAAATGTCTTCAAGCCTAGCAAACCATCACCAGCGTTTTTAGTTGGTGGTTATTTTCACACCTGTATACTAGAGCCAGACAAAATAGAAAGTTTTAGAGTTGTTAAGTCTAGTACTAGAAATACAAAAGAATACAAAGATGTAAGTGGTGGTGAGCTATGTCTACTACAAAAAGAGGTAGACGAAATAGAGTTGATGAGAGATAAACTCATGGGCAATGATATATGTAAAGATTTAATACGAGGTACTACTAATTCTGGTATCGATATTGAATATGAAGTTCCAGGTGTTACAGAGTTATTTGGCAATCAATGGAAAGGTAAAGCAGATATTATTAATCATGAAGAAAAATTAATTATCGACTTAAAAACAACTGGTGATATTGACAGGTTTAAATGGTCAGCCAGTAAATTTAACTATGATTCACAAGCTTATATTTATAGTAAGTTATTCGGGTATGAGATGTTATTCATAGTTATTGATAAGACGACACACCAAATAGGTATGTTTGATTGTTCACCCGAGTTTTATCAACGCGGTGAAGACAAGGTGAGTAAAGCAAGTGAAGCTTATGACTTGTTTTATAAGACCAAGGACTTTGATCCTAAACAGTACTTCATAAGCAAAACCTTATAAATAATTATATATGGCAAGTATTATTAAAGCAAGTATCAACCTTAATGAAATACCAAAAGAAAAGATTTTTGTAGGTAAAAAAGGTAAATACTTACCAATTACAATTACACTAAATGATGAACCAGATCAGTTCGGTAATCAAGGCCCTGTAGTTGTAGAACAAACCAAAGATGAGAGAGATGCTAAAGCGCCTAAGACTTATCTTGGTAACGTAAAAGTAGTTTGGACTAATGGTCAAAACGTTGACACAGCTCCAAGAGATGATAACCAATCAGCTCCAGCCTCTGCTCCGGCTGCCGCTGACGCAGACTTACCATTTTAATAAATGAGTCAAGAGATCAATGGATTTTTGATTGATAAGTACAATCAATACGGCCTAAAAGAAAAAGCAACGCAGGGGATTTGTCCCCTGTGTTCACATACTAGGAAACCTAAGAATCAGAAGTTACAATGTGCTTCGTATGATTGGGAACGTGGTCTCGGTACATGTCACAATTGTGATACTACTTTTCAGCTTCACACATACCAACGTAAAGGTGCCAGTGAAAAGGTATATATAAGACCTAAGACTGAACCTTTAAATGAAGTAGGGACCAAAGTTGAAGAGTGGTTTAAATCACGTGGTATAAGTAAACAAACTCTGGCCGACTTACGTGTAAGTGAAGGCCAAGAGTTTATGCCACAAACCGGTAAGCAAGAAAACACAATACAGTTTAATTACTATATGGGTGATCAGCTTATCAATGTTAAGTATCGTGACGGTAGAAAAAACTTCAAGCTTTATAAAGGCGCTGAAAAAGTATTTTATAACATCAACAGTATTATAGGTTATGAAACTTGTGTTATTGTTGAAGGCGAGATGGATGTACTAGCATTATATGAAGCCGGTGTTAAAAATGTTATTTCAGTTCCTAATGGAGCCACGTTGAATCGTAACAATTTAGATTACTTAGATAATTGTATTGATTACTTTGATGACAAAAATAAAATAATAATCGCTGTTGATGCAGACGAACCTGGTCAAATGTTACAACGAGAGCTTGTTAGACGTCTTGGTGCAGAAGTATGTTACATAATAGATTTTAACGGTAACAAAGACGCTAACGATTTCTTAATAGAACATGGTGCTGAAGCTTTACGTGATGCTGTAAATAAAGCTAGACCAGTACCACTAGAAAATGTATCAACATTAAAAGATATAGAAGATGAACTTAAAGACTTTGTTAAAAATGGATTTAAGCCCGGATTTCAAATCGGACTTAAAAACTTTGATTCTATTTTCAGTACTTACACCGGTCAGTTTATTACTGTTACCGGCATACCTAGCTCTGGGAAGTCTGACTTCGTTGACCAGATGGTTGTGGGATATAACCAACTCTATGGTTGGAAGACTGCGTATGCTAGTCCTGAAAACCAACCAGTCTATCTGCACGCGCACAAGCTCATGAGAAAACACTGGCAAGACATGCCACGTGTAGGTGATATTGGAGGTAATAAATGGGAACAAGTAACAGATCATGTCAATGATAATTACTACTTTATTGACATGGATAAATATAATCTTGATGCTGTGCTACGTAAAGGCGCTGAGCTTGTAAAACGTAAAGGTATTAAATGTTTAGTACTAGACCCGTTTAATAAGATTAGAGATACAAACGCAGCGTCAGATGACGTAAACCGTTACACAATGGATTACTTAGCTAAGATTGAAGCTTTCTGTAAAAAGTATGATGTACTAACTTTTATAGTTGCTCACCCTACTAAAATGTATAAAGGCCAAGATGGTAAAATTGAAGAGCCAACAATGTACAATATTAAAGGTGGTGGTGAATGGTACGATGCTAGTTACCATGGTTTGTTAGTACACAGAGACTATGAGGCTAAAACAACTAAAGTTAAAGTACTTAAAGTTAAGTTTCAAAACCTCGGTGAAAACGGCGCTGAAGCTCATTTCACTTGGGAACCTAAGTCAGGTGCTTTTGTTCCTCACGAAACGGTAGATATGTCTAACGAACCAATGCCCTGGGAATAATGGGTTGGAAAAAGTTTAACAAAGCACCGACTAGAAAACCACCAGACTATACGTGGACTCCTGAACAAAGAGAGATGGTTGGTGTGGTTATTAAGAACGGTGTTAAAATAGGTATATCACCAGACTGGAAACACGAGGCGTGGCACTGGCAAATAGATATTAAAGTTAATAATAGTAAATGGCATACCGATCCCAATAGATATGATGATCGAGATATTTATAATAAAGTAGTAGAATATTATGAATATTATTATGGCAAATACAAACTAAATACGAATAAAGATGGATAATAAATTAAAACAAATAAATAAAAACGTAATTAAACTAACTAAAAATGGTGAGTCAAAAACGTACTTTAAGGTTATACCTGGTGTAGATGATTATAGTATAAAAGACTTAACTAATTTTATTAAATATAAAGGAGAATATTATGCATAAATTTAGAACAGCAAACGACGCGTATGAATACTTACACGACAGGATAATACAAGATGGCGTAGACTTTGCAGGCACTAAAGCCTTGTTTAATGTTGGTGTGTATATTACAGACTCACAAGACAACAAGATAATAAATAAAGAACGTGACTGGAAAATAAGGTATGCAGAAGCTGAATGGCAGTGGTATTTATCTGGTGATCGTAACATAGCTAAACTAGGTGATCTGTATGGTAAAGTTCCAGCTATATGGAAACGTATGGCTGACGAAGATGGTAACGTAAACTCTAACTATGGTTGGCAGTGGAAACGTAACAACCAAATAGATCACGTTGTTAATTTACTTAAGTACAATCCAGATACAAGGCAAGCTGCAATATCAATATATGATTGTAAAGAGTATAAAGAATATACAAACGACACACCTTGCACTTACGCCGTTCAGTTCACAATACTACATGGTAGACTTGACATGTGTGTGACAATGCGTAGTAATGATTTGTGGTATGGTTTTTGTAACGATCAATACTGTTTCTCTAAGCTGCAAAAGATGGTCTCTAACAGACTTAATATTGAACCGGGTGTATATTATCATTTCGCACATAATATGCATCTATATAATGATAAAATATGATGTATTATTTGTACCATGTACCGGGTGTAAAAATAGGTGTAACAACAAATCTTGAAGACAGAGTTGAACGTCAACAAGGTTATTATCCAGATGAGTACGAAGTAATAATGTCTACTACAGATATAGATTTAGTGTCTGAAAAAGAAAGACAATTACAAAAAGCTCTTGGATATAGAGTAGATATGAAATTATATAGTAAATTAAAATGTAATAAAATGAAAATAAATGTAACAGAAATGACTACGACTTTCCCATGTCCAGTCAATAAACTTAAAGGCAGACTTATGGACAATAAAGGTATGTCATGGGAAACAGATTTCGGTAGAGTCTGTATAACAACGAAATCAATTGAGTGGATAATGCAAAACGTTAAACGATCTCAATATACTAATGATAGATGTTATGTATACAATAGGGCTTTTGCTAGATGGTTTGATAACAATAGTGCTTACGAAAACATATTTGACAACGCTAAACAAATGAATGGTGTTGAACATAAAAGAAACGGTACACTAACTGGTGGTCTAGCGCCAACAGGTATTAGACAACAAAAGTACTGTGACGAAAGCTGTTCAGAAGTTAGTATGTTTGAATTAATAAGAGAGTGGGCCGACAAAAGAGGTTTGTATGATAAAGGCGACCCTAAAACTCAAGCGTTAAAACTTGTTGAAGAGGTTGGTGAAACTTGTAGAGCTATATTAAAAGGTAACGATATGGAAGCTATTGATGGTATTGGCGACTGTGTAGTTGTACTAACTAACTTAGCTGAATTACTAGGTGAATCAATTGAAGGTTGTATTGAACAAGCTTACTTTGAGATTAAAGATAGAACTGGTAAAATGGAAAACGGAACATTTAAAAAAGATTAATTATGTCAAGTAGAGAAATATACGATGCCAAGAACGGTATCACATCAAGAAAAGAATATGGATTTAGAGATCCTGTAGTTAGAACTGTGGTTGATAAGTTTGTTAAACGTTCAGATGTTGGCTATGCTAAATATGGTTCAACGTTAGATGATGAACGTAGATTTAAAATGAAAGGTCTTCAAAAGTATTTAAACGATGTACAAGAAGAGCTTATGGATGCTATATTATATATACAAGCAGCCAGAGATGAATTACAAGATTTATCTGAAGAAGCTTTAATTGACAAGATTAAGTACGATGAAGAAGAAATTTAAACGTAAGCGTGGTCCTGTCAGAAGTAAGAAAGTTACTTTTGACGGGGTTACATTTGCCTCTGGTTTAGAGAAGTATATGTATCAAGCATTAAAGAAAAATAAAATACGAGCAGTATACGAAGGAGAAACATTTGTACTGCAAGATGGATTTATGTTTGATAATGAAAGTTATGAAAGACAAAGTAATGGTAAGGGTGATATGGTTAATAGAGGTAGTAAAAAAATATTAAACATAAAGTACACGCCTGATTTTGTATCTGACTCGTTTATAATTGAATGTAAAGGTAGAGCAAACGAAAGTTTTCCAATGCGTTGGAAAATGTTTAAAAAGTATGTAAAAGAAAACTTACCATATGTAACTTTATATAAACCTCAGAACCAAAAGGAATGTGACAAAGTAGTAGAATTAATAATTAAAAAAAGAAAAGATGAAAAATAAAAATTGGGAATTAAGTTTTGGATTTTATCCTGGTATATTAACAGGGTTTAGGTCTTATGAAGAAGAAGTTAAAACTAATCATGTGTTATACTTACCGTTTATAGACGCGTGTTTAACTATTTATAAATAATGAATATAAACAATAATATACTCTCAGATATTACCGTGCATATGAAGTACGCTAAGTATATTCCTGAGTTACAACGTAGAGAAACTTGGGAAGAGTTAGTTGATCGTAACAAGCAAATGCACATAAGAAAATATCCGAGTTTAAAAAATGATATAGAAACTTATTATAAATATGTATATGAAAAGAAAGTCCTCCCGTCAATGCGATCGCTGCAATTCGGTGGTAAGCCTATTGAAATTAGTCCTAATAGACTTTATAATTGTGCCTACCTTCCTGTTGATCATATTGATGCTTTTAGTGAAGTTATGTTTTTATTGTTATCAGGTTGTGGTGTAGGTTATTCAGTGCAGCTACACAATATAAAAAAGCTACCAGAGGTAATCAAGCCTCATGCTGTAAGAAAACGTAGGTTTGTTATTGGCGATAGTATTGAAGGTTGGTCTGATGCTATTAAAGTGCTAATTAAATCTTATATGGGTAGCAAACGTTCGTCTAAAATAAAGTTTGATTACTCAGATATAAGACCTAAAGGTGCTAGGCTAGTTACATCAGGTGGTAAAGCACCAGGACCTCAACCACTAAGAGAGTGTTTAGTAAAAATTAAAGGTATATTAGATGCAAAACAAGATGGAGATAAACTCAAAAGTATTGAAGTTCATGACATCGTTTGTCATATCGCAGATGCCGTACTCGCTGGCGGTATACGTAGAGCTGCTCTTATATCGTTATTTTCCGCGTATGATGAGGAGATGATAGCTTGTAAATCAGGTCAATGGTGGGAAACAAATCCACAAAGAGGTAGAGCTAATAACTCAGCGGTACTTATGAGACATAAAATAACAAAAGAGTTTTTTATGGACTTGTGGAAACGTATAGAGCTATCTGGTTCTGGTGAGCCTGGTATATATTTTAATAACGATAAAGACTGGGGAACTAATCCATGCTGTGAAATAGCATTAAGACCTTTTCAGTTTTGTAACTTATGTGAAGTAAACGTATCTGATGTAGACACGCAAGAGGAATTAAACGATAGAGTTGCCGCTGCTGCTTTTATAGGTACGTTACAAGCTGGTTATACAGAGTTTCATTATCTTAGAGAAGTTTGGCAAGAGACAACAGAGAGAGATGCGTTGATTGGTGTTTCAATGACAGGTATTGGTAGCGGTAAAGTTTTAAACTTAGACTTAAACCAAGCTGCAGATCAAGTTAAAATGATGAATAGAATAGTAGCTAAGACTATTGGTATTAATCCTGCGGCTCGCACGACGTGTGTTAAACCTGCAGGGACAACATCTCTGGTGCTCGGTACGTCTTCGGGTATTCATGCATGGCATAACAAATATTATATTCGTAGGATGCGCGTAGGTAAAAACGAAGCTATTTATAGTTACCTTGCTATGCACCATCCAGAGTTAGTACAAGATGAATACTTTAGACCTCATGATACTGCTGTTATAGAAATACCACAAGCCGCACCTAAAGGTTCTATTATAAGAACAGAGTCTGCTTTTGATTTATTAGAACGTGTTAAAAAAGTAGCTACAGAGTGGGTTGCAACAGGACATAAGTCTGGTAGTAACACACATAATGTTTCAGCTACAATAAGTTTGAAAGATAAAGACTGGGAACCAGCAGGTGAGTGGATGTGGGAAAACAGAAACAACTATAATGGTTTGTCTGTTTTACCTTACGACGGAGGTACATATACTCAGGCTCCATTTGAAGATATAACTAAAGCTAAGTATGATGAAATGACAAAGCTACTTCAGGATATAGACTTAACTAAAGTAGTAGAGTTAAATGATAATACAGATCTATCAGGCGAACTGGCTTGTGCCGGTGGATCTTGTGAAGTAACAAGCCTATAACTTAAATTAAATTAAATGTACGGAGAAAACGAAGTAATAAAACTATTACAACAAATGGGTAATGAGCTTAACAGTGTTGAAGTTGATGCTGAAAAGTTTGTAGAAGGTAATAACTCAGCTGGAACTAGACTTAGAAAAGCTATGCAAAATATTAAGAACATAGCTCAACAAGTCAGGGTTGAGGTTCAGAACCAAAAAAATTCAGTACTAAATTAAAAAAAGGGGCGTAAGCCCCTTTTCTTTTATTCAAAGAATACCATGTATTCAATAATTGTTTCAGTAGAATCGCTCATGGTAAGCGTAATGTCTTCTCCAGAGTTTGCGTCCCATGGAATTAACATCCAATCACCTCCATATAACCTACCAATATAAATTGGTGTTCCACTTGAATCTCCAATACCTATTAACCCATATTTATCTGTAGCGGTACTAGTGTTCTTAATGTATACTTTAGCTGATTTAGCCGCTGTTACATCTGTGTTTGCTACTGTAATCAAGTCTGCTAAACTAGCGCTAGCTACTTTCTTTCTAGCTAATCCAGTTGTTTCTGTTAAACCAGTCTCAGTTCCTGCTGTAGTAAGCGTCATCGTATTAGAAATAGATAATGCGTTATCAGCTATGTCTGTACTAGTTAATGTTATTTGTGCTGTTGTTGTCGCCATTTTTATTTATTTTTTTTTATATTAATACTATGATGCTACTAGTGTTTTACCTTCGTGAATTAAAGCGAACTCAACTACTTGTGCAGCACCAATAGCTTCTACACCCACATCTTGAGTTGCTGCCGCCGCTTCTAGTGGAAAGAAAGCCCAGTCACCAGCATATAATCTACCAATGTTTAAAGAAGCTATATAAATATCTACATATTTAGTAGCGTCAGTACCTTTGTTAGCTATATATATTTTGTTAGCTTTGTTTGCCCCTGCAGAAGTAGCGTCTATCATATCATAAACATCACCAGTTGGAACTTCTAATCTTTCGTATTGGATACTGTCCAATCCCGTTGTCGTACCTGCTTTGTACAATGTTGACGTAGCCGACAGCGATAATGAGTCTGTCAGCAAGTCAGTACTTGTTAGCGTTAAAGTCGCTGTCGTTGTTGCCATAATTTTGTTTTTTAATTAATTAATTGTTATTTGTTTTTTAAATACTCTTCAATATCTTTTATATATCTAGTCCTGCCATTTTTCTTAATAGCAATAACCTCTTGTTTTCTATTAGGCCTATGTGATACCCAGCTAATATGAACCCAATTAGGATTACCGTCAGGATATTCAGTACCAAACTCCCAAACCATTTGATCAAAATCTAAATTATCTTTTATATAATGATACATCTCTGCATTTGTCTTATGACCAAAGGTATCGTCCATATCTATAGCTTGACCCTTCATGTGTTGTGAACGTTTCTCACCGCCTATAGCAGTGTTAACAGGCTCGCCTCTAAAAAAGCTATTTATTTTTATTGGTCCACCAACCCACTCTCTTAATGGTTCAAACAAATTTTCCGCAACCTCTTTCATGCATTTTAATTGCTCTTCATTAGGAGTGTTGTCTAAATTTAATCTTTCACCTGTTCTACTATATGTACCTTCTTTCCAACTTACGTGTTTACTTATTCTTTCCATATTATTTATTTTTCCAGCTACCATCAGCAAATTCTTTTGCTTCTTGTTCTGTGTTAAATTGATATATTTCTTTTCTCTTTATAGCTTCTCTAAAAGCATCATCTGGTTGCTGCCATGTACCATCGTCATCTTGAAACAAAGTAGGATAAGCTACAAACTTACCATCAGATTCTCCATAAGCCATTAGATGTGTAGACGGTTTTTGTCCTTCGTACATTGGTTTGTCTGAAAACTTCTTATCACCAACGTAAACATCACCTTGTCTAGTCTTTGGTTTTTGAGCAAATGGGCTCCATCCTTTCATTTTAAAAGCCATTAACACTCACAATTATTACAACACATTTTACACCAACCAAAACATACTAATCCAAACGTTATTGCTTGAAACCATTTACAAAATCTACCTTTCATAATTTATCTTATTATATAATTAATACCCATTTTAAAATCGTACCACTCTCTGTTCCAGTACTTATTGTATTTACCTTCCGCAAATACACCTAATCTTTTATTTATCTTTTGTCCAAATATCAAGCCGCCTGAGTAATCTAACCATTGACCATCAATATAGTTGTGGTAACTAAACTCATCTTTATCGTTGTAGTGATATGGCATTAAGTTAGCCCACGTATGAACCCAAACACTTTTATTATAATAATAGTAATCTAAACCTACTACCAACGAGTGTTGTAATTTGTTATCTAACTCATTACGCTTCTTTTCAACGTAGTTAGCTAATACTTCTGGTATTACAATTTGTTCCCATACATCTGATGAAAAAGCTACCACGTCGCCATCTGGATTATAATACATGTCATGATAAACATCTACGTTATATCCTTCCTGTAAAGCTAGATACGTGTAGTGTATATTACCATTATCTAACTTCCAGCTAGCAAGTGGATCGTAACCATAAGGCTCAGATAATCTTTGTACGGCTCCAATATTAAAACTTATTTTACCAATATCACACCTGTACCTTTGTGACGTCTCAAAATACTCTATATCTGCAAAACCATCTACTAAGTACTCTGCTTTAGCTATCCAGTCGTCAGCTACATATCTTACAAAGTGGTGTTGATCTAAATACTCTACACCTTCTTGTCTTTTGTAATCTACTTGAAACAAAAACTCTGTACCATTTCTTTTGCCTATTGTAGCAGCATCACTATAATTAGATTCAGTACCATCATAAAATGTATTAGCTCTGTTTTCATAACCAAATCTAGCTATTTTACGTATACCTAAAGTTAAGTTGTAATCATAAGGCGTTTGTATTGTTTCAATACCTAAACCATCTGTAACACTATAAGTTTCTACGTCTGATATAGAAGTACCACCATTAACAGCAGCATAAAATGTAGAAAACTTAAATATGTTTTTTATATTATCTTGCCCACAACATTTTTTAGGTGCAACACAAGACGTTAGAAAAACTAATATAACTAATAGTACTTTTTTCATTTTATAAATTTCTTTTCAACTGTTCCGTCTTTATATATAAAGAACAATAGTTTGTTTTTCTCTATTCTTGCAGGTCTACCTAATATATCTGTTATCATTATTAACTGTGATATACGTTGCGGTATTGGTCCCACCCAAGTTCCTTCGCAGTAATCATAAGTTAATTGACATATACTATCCCAGTCGTTTGTACAACAGTATTCATCAACATCTATAACCCAAGCATAACAAGGATCATTTAACCAATATGGTTCACCTGGTCCAGTTATACACTCAGCTGAAAATAAACAAGTGTCAGGCACGTTTGCTAGTTCTTCATAGTTCCACGCATCTTGATCCATACATCCAACAACCACTTCAATACAAGAATTATTATCTGTATTAGCGTCAGGATTATAATTAATAGCAAGACTGTCGGTACACCCATAAATAAAAGGCACGCAACTAAAATCCTCTGTGTTTGCCGATGCTTCGTAATTGTACATACTCGGATCAGTACAACCATAAATATAAGGTACGCAAGTATCATTTGCATTAGCAAGTGGGTTAAAGTTAAACATTATTGAGTCCATACAACCGTAAACAAACGGCTCACAACTACCGTCGTCTGTATTAGCTAAGCTATCATAGTTAAACATTGTCGGGTCTGTACATCCGTATATATAAGGTATACACGTATCAGGTGTGTTTGCTAGCGGATTATAATTTAAAGCTAGACTTTCCATACAACCTATGATAACTGGTAAACAACCACCATTGTCTACGTTAGCAGTAGAGTCGTAATTAAACGAAGCCGTATCTGTACATCCAAACACAGCTAATGTGTTACAGCTATCCTGTATATTAAAATCTGTATAAACCCCGTTAGATGTATCGATATGATACTCTAGATACGCAGGAGACATACAACCGGGTACATAATAACAAGGTAGTGGTGTGTTTGCAGTACTATCGTAGTTAAACGCCATGTTATCCATACAGCCCTCAACTATTTCAATACACTCATTACCACAATAAGTTATGCCACCATACACAAAAAACGGCTGCATAAATGGAGGCTTGACACTTATAACAGTATCACCCATAGGATTTATTAAAGTAAACCCACATTCAGGCGCTGTTTGCGAAGCTTGTTGATTAATAAAAAACTTAGCTCTTACTAGCTTAGGTGCTTTTAATTGTAGAGTGTAAGTTTGATTAAAACCAGAAGTCATTACAAACTGTGATGTGTCGTCTTGATAAATCTCTAATCTACTACCAACCCAACCATTACCCGCAAGATCATGCAGTATGAGAGTGTAATCGCAACTGTCTATGTAATCCATAGTGTTTGCAGTTGAGTCGTAGTTAAACATTGTACTATCAGTACAACCATATATTTTTAAAGTAGCACAGCTACTGTCACTTACTGTGGCTGCTGGATTAAATTCAATATAATTGTTGTCCATACAGCCCGGCACTGGCGGTGGTGGTGTACAAGTATCAGAGGTAAATACATGTGTGGAGTCTGTCCCAAAATTAGGTGTGGTACCAAACACCAAGGTATCGCCACATTGCATTACATAATACGAACCATCGTTTCCACCCCACTGGCTTCCAGCTAAACCATCTCCGTACGTATCAAATATCGTAAACCTTAAAACACCTGTAGGTAGGCAAACTGGAATATGTTGTGGTTGGTAATCAGGAGCGTTTGGATATGGGCCTCCTGCTGCTAATAAATTACCCATTGTATCTGTTATTTCCCAACTAGTTTCACTAGTAAATTGATCTAAGTTTATATTTACCATAGCTGGCACGCATTGACCTGGTGGAGGTGGTTGTGGCATACATTGTGGTACAACTCTATTGTGTATTAAACCACTAGTAAAAGTACTAACAGGATAATCAACTACAGTGTCACCACATATAGTAACATAATACTCACCGTTTATAATACCGTCACCATAACTATCGTATATAACAAACGATATATTTTGTATACTATCAATATACAAAGTATCTCTATGCATAAAGTTAGGCTGTGTATAATGACCGTAGTCAACATAATCTATAGTGTCACCTTGATAAACAGAGTCGTATAATATCCATCTAGTTTCACTAGGATAACCATCTGTTTTTATATGTATAACAACTTCTTTCTGTGCAAATACCAGTGTTGGTAATAATGCTAGTAATAAAAATCTAATCATGCTTCTCCACATTTTTTACTTGGGTTACCAACTTGTACCCAGTTTTCTTTTTCAAACCAGTCTTTTAGTGTAGCTCCTTTTTTACGAGCACCTTTTACATTAGTACTCGATGGTCTTTTGTACTCACCTTTAGAACCAGCTTTGCTTTTAGCGCTAGCTAACGACTTTCTTTTAGACTCACTCATTGCGTTTACTTTTGCTTTGGGTAAACATACTTTTTTAGTACCACCACCTTTCTGTTGTTTTAAAGGTCTACCTTCTGCGTCTGTAAAAGGTTTTTCTGGAAATCTATTATGATAAGCTTCGTGTTGACTTTCACCTTCTCTACCTGGTTTAAAATTATTGTGAGGTCTTTCTTTCTCACTAACAACCTTACCTTTTTCTATTTTAACCTCGTAACCCATAGTTTTATTAGGTGAGCTCTTAGATTGTTTCAAATGAAAGTCTTCGTGCTTTGCTGACATAGTGTCTGGGTTGTGACCGTTTCTTCCACGCTGAAAGTCTTCGAGTGAACCATGTTTAGTAGGTGAAGATTTACGACAACTACCCTTTGCGCCTGGCCTTGTACCAGGTACACGTTCATAACCTTTCCAACAAGGAAGAGGACTGTTAGCTTTAAACTTAGATTTAATATCGTAAGCCATTACTTTTTACTTTTACCATAGTTAGCAGCGCCAACTTTTCTACACTGTACAAGTCTACCTGAGGCATAAGCACTAGGCCACACATCGGCACTTGCTTTTACTTTATGATAGCATGCATCTTTCTTACCTTTAACAGGTGATGCAAATGCTTTTAATGGTGCGTTTCTCATATCTTATTTTTTATATAGTTGTACATATTACTTAACAGTTCCATCTTCTTCTTGCTGCTTTACCTCTTTCACTAGTCCAGCTTTTTGATCTAGCACAAAACGATTTTCTACGTTTAGCCGCCTTGCTACCTGGTTTTAACTTTGAAGGTTTGGTTGTTACTGCTGTTTTTAATTTACTATCTGGGTTATTACGTTTGTATGCAGCTACTCCTCTTGGACTCATACCTCCTCCAGCTGCCGCGCCTGTAGCGCCTTTGTCTTCTGAAACTGGATTAAAATTTTTACCTTTACCTATAGTTCTAGGTGGATCTGCTTTTGCAAAAGGAGAATTAAACTTTGCTTTTATTTGTACAGCAAGAGGAGCGTAACGTCTACCACACTGTGTTTTAACAAAAGGATTATTTGGTTGTTTGTAAGCCATGATTAAAAATCTTCCATTAATATCTCGTCAACTTCTTCCTGTACTTCTTTTCTTGTTACAGCCATAGTAAAACTAAGATCTGCTTGATAACGTTTTACTTCTTCACCGTTGAAAACTATAATTGTAGGTACTACAACTATATTATATTTCTTTTGCCAATCACCTTCGTCTATATTTATTCTTTGAACTCCACAATCATTTAACTTATCTAACCAGTCTACACTATTAGCTTTGTTCCAACCAGCATTAAACTCAACTACACATACATCTGTCTTGCAAATGTTTTGGCTATTAGCACTTACAAATAAAAACATTAATACTATTAATATAATTTTTTTCATTATTCGTAAAGTTTTTCTTCTATTTTTTCAATAGACTTTTTAATTTCTTTAACGTCGTCCTGTGTAGTCATGATAGTTTGTCGTATCATTTGATCCTTCATGTCAAACTCCATACGTGTAACCTCAGGGTCTGGTGGTGCTGGTAACTCTTTTGCTTCAGCAATGTCTGCCTGCAAAGTAAACCACATACCTACTAATGTAGCTATTAAAGCAGCTATACCACCTAGTGTCTTAATGCTTATTTGAAAGCTAGTATCTTCGTTTAATTCTTTTGCCATTTTTTAAGTGTACTTTATTTTTATAAGATTACTTGTTTTTCGCTATTTTTAATCGTGATAATAACACAAACCACTTTTAGCCTTAGTTTTCATTTTGCATCTCTCACCATCAGACTTAATCTTACTACATTGAACTTGTTTCGTGCCTTGCTCTACTTTAGCATGTACAGTACAGTATCCTCCTGACTCTGCTTTGTTTCTACATCTAGTTCCTTTCTTACTTATAGCGATACAAACACCGTCTTTTTTCTTTTTATTTTCTTCTTCTTTTACTTTATCTTCTTCTTCTTTTTTTCTTTTGTTTTCCTCTTTCTTTTTTTCTCTTTTTTCTTTTTTCTCTATCTGTTTCTTTTCTTTTATTTCGTTTTCAACAGCTATTATATCTTGATCTTCAATACCTAAATCCCAAGTATTCCAACCCATTAACAAAGCAAATCTTTCCATATTAGATATGTCTTCAGTAAGAGCAGCATCTATGTTGTCCATTTTTTTAACCAACCTGTCTAATGGTATATTAGTTATACCAGAAACAAGATTTGCTATAGCAGACCATCTAGGATTATCTATATCCAACATACTCATTTCTTTAATAACATCTTTGTTAAACTTTTCAGTTTGTATACTTGAGTATACTTTTCTTAACTTACTACCAACAGTAGGAGAAAAACCTACTAACTTAAGTATTGTATATGTATGGTCAGAGTTCCACTTTTTATTATTTTGTTTGTTATATTCTAGTATAGTATTCTTAATAGTCATAACAGCATTACCTCCAAAACCTAAACCACCAAGAATAGAATCAACCATTGAATTTGCAATTCTAACATGTTCATTTGTTTTCTTATCTTCTTCTTCATCATCTCCAATAAGAGCACCTAGCGCTGCTTGTAGCCCGTTAAATATTAAGTTTTGTATACCACCATAATATATAATTTTACCAACGTTTGTTTTGTAATCACCTCTACCGTTTACTAAATCTAAATAAGCTCTCTTCATTAATCTAGCATACTGCATAGGTGTATTTTTAAAAGCTAGTATATATCTACCTAGCGGTGAAGCTTGTTGTTGTGAAATCATATCAGGTCTTGAAGACTGTTGTGACTCCTCAGTTACTTCTTGAAAATCTTGAAAAGCTTTTGTTTCAGCCTCGGTTTGTGTATAACCTTGTTTAACATAACTGTTAACTCTGTTTCTAAAAAACGTAGCACCACCAGAAGCAATAGCAAAACTATCTGCTATTTGTGTAGGTAAAAATCCTTTTGTTAGTAACCAGTTCAACATAGCTTTAACTCTGTTAGCCACACCAACACCACCTACAGCTTGAGCAAGTTCAGCTTCATTAATACCCCTTTGGTTACCAGCACGTCTTTGCTTTAACATATCAGAGTTAAATATCATTGAAAAGTCTTTTAAAAACTGTGGGAAGTTAGCTAATGCTAAACCAGCTTTTAAAGGATTATTGTCTGACCAGTTTAAATAGTTAACAGAAGATATAGTTTGTAGTAAAGCTGACCTCATGTTAAAGAACATGATTGCACCAACTGATTGGTTAGCCCAATTGTTAAAAGCGTTTACAAGTCTATTGTTACCTTTGTTTCTTTTAGTACCATACTCCATACGGTACAATATATCTTCAAGAGCCTCTCTAAAATTAGAACCATATATAGCTTCTATTTTATTCATATTAGGACCAACAAGTCTATCACCTTGCCACTCGCCAAATATTTTTTCTCTATTTTGTTTAAACTCCTGTAGATGTAAATCTCTGTTTATCTCGTTTGTAATTTTGTTTAAATCACTTTGTATGTTTTCTACTAACCAAAACTCTCCAGGTTCTATATAACCATCGTTTTGATTTGTTATTATACCTAGTGAATTAGCAAAGGCTAAAGCCTCTGCGTCTGCTTCCATTTCTTTTACTATATTGTTTAAATCTCTTTGTGATAAACCAGGTATTTCAAAACCAGCCTTGTTCCAATTGTAAACTCTTATCATTTGTCCCAACGTAAAGTTGTTGTATATAACCTCGTTTAAATCTGCCTTTACATCAGGAAACTGTTTTAATAATTGTCTATACTCGTTTTGTATTTTTTGTTTTTGAATATCAATAGAAGTTGTTGCTCTACCAAAAGGATCAAACAGAGCCTTTTTAAAGAAAGCCATTTGTTGTTCACCAACTTTACCCTTAGATAAAAATCTATATATTAAACCTTTAAAATCTTCGGCTGATGGTGGAACAAAGAAAGCGTACTTACCTTTTTTACTACCTCTAACTTTTGCTTGTGCATCAGAAAATCTAGACTCAGCCTTTACGCCTTTAGTTTGTTCTAAGATTCTATTAAAATCAAGATCCATTTCTTGTTGCGCAGCTTTATTTATTATGTTACTAAACTCAGATTTAATTCTTTTACTAAATTTAATTTTAGCTTGAACAGATTTACCTTTAATATCTAGCTGATCCATTATGTCTTTAACAGCGTCAACATTAGGCATAGCATCGTCTACAAAATACATGTCATTATAACCCTCAGAATACTTTTGAGCCATCCATAAAGCTTTAGCCTCACCAGTACTGTTACCTAATCCTGTAATATTTTCTAATGGTATGTTTATATCTTTTGACTTTAACCATTCGTGTATGTGCGGAGCTGCATCAGCTGGTCTAGCTGTTAAAACGTAGTTGTTTTCAGGTCCAAACTTTTTTATTCTATTTCTAAGTTTCTGTAATAACGGCCCCTCAACACCACCTTTAACAAATGTAAAATCACTAAAATCAAAACTATAACCTTGCTCCGCATACTTAGGTCCTTGTATAGGCCATTGTCCACTACTTATTTCTACTTTGTCACCTGTCTCTGGGTTAGTAGCAACAATAATGTTTTCACCTTTATCAATTAATGTTTCATCAAAGTCAAATACAGAAGCACCTCTTGATGGCGTATTTTCGTTTATAGCATTAGCATTGTTAACAGCTTTGCTAAACATTATAGATTCACTACGTTGAGTATTTAATATTTCTTTAGTTTTACTTATGTGAGCAGTAGGCTCTAATTCTACTCCAGTGTCAATATCTATTAAACTATCTAGATGTTCCATCTTCTGCTCTGTATCAACGTTATAGTATCTCATCCACTCTGGCATAGTCATTGTTTGTCCTGTGGCTAAAGATTCTCTTAATCCAACTGCATTTATAGCTTTTTTATCCATAGCTTCAGGTATAATAGCTATGTTATACCTTGAAAAGAAATCAGGAACCTGCACGTCTGTTACACCGTTGCCATTTATATGTTGGTTAAACAAATGTATAATCATACCAACTCTAGGTTGCATGTGTTCGTACACGGCGCCTGTGTTTTTCAAATAATCTTGTATTTCTTTTTTGGTCATTTCTTGATAACCATCAGGCAATAAGCTTTTAGCTATATACTTAGGCATAGCTGCTCTTGCTAAAGTAGGTTTCATATTAGAAAGCAACGTAGCCATGTGAACCTGTAATTCTCTTTCCGACATCCTACCTTCTTTGTATTCTTTAGCTACAAACCTAACAAAATTGTTTAATTCTAACTGTGCATTTAAAGCGTCTTGTTTTCTTTCTAAAACTTTGTTTTTATCAAAAATAAAATCTGCTATTAAACTTGGTCCTGACTGAGGATAATTTTTAAATCTTTGTTGTTGTATAGCTGTGCCTGGTAAATTAGGATCAAGCTTTGTAAATACAGAGCTTTTTCTTTTGCTAACATCTTTTTGACTTAATTTTTCTGATCTTTTACTTCTAGTATCTGTAGATAATAAATTATCAAAACTTCTAGTTATATTACTATTAGAGTCATAAGTTGCTGTTTTAATATCTATTTCAGTTTTACCATCTTTAGCAACCTTGATAGCAAAGTTTAAACCTGGTATTTTAGAAGCTACGTTTAAAACAAAGTCAGGCGTAGCAGCAAACAATTGTTGTCTACCATCCCAAACTTTACCAGCCGTAACGTGCTGGTCCATTTGTTCTGATAACATTTTTATTATCTGCCCACCAATAACAGCGTCACCTTGTCCAGCATATTCTTTTTTAATTTCATCTACTCTAGTATCAATATAGGTTTTGATTCTAGCTCTAGACACGTTCATTAAATCTGTATCATTACCTAAACTTGCCGTAGTTACTCCTGCTCCTACAAAGCTAGATATTTTGGTGTTAGCGTCTTGCTTGGATGTATACAGAGCTTCTACTATAGCACCTTGCTGTTCCACACTATAACTTCCATCCTTGTTAAGCTTGGGTGTTCTGTTTTTAATTTTACCTTCAATCTCAACGCTGTATTTTAAGGACTTAGAAGAAACAACATCATAAATACTATCAGCTAATTCATTTATTTCCGACTGTGTAAATACGTCTCTATAAACATCAGTTACCATTTCTTTTATAGATCGTCTAGATAAATCTTCATTAACAATATCACCTTGTTTGTTTCTAAGTGGAACAGCGTTGTTAGCAGATATGGTACCAGCTAATTGTTCTACTCTGTTCCAAAATATATTTCTTTTTTGTTCGTTTAGTCTTGCATCAAAAGCGCCTAATCTTTTGTAGTTAGGTATTTTATCAGCATTTTTTAAATTAGGTATATTATTTCTTTTACTAAACATAACAGCAGACTTACCATCTCCAACTAGTGCTATGTCACTAAATGGATCAGTAGATTTTTCTATAGCATTTTGTCTTATTGCCTGATTAGAAGCTATTGTTGCCGATTGCACTATTAAAGCTCTTATTGCTCCATCTGATTTTGTACCTGGCTTATTAAAAAACTCTATAAACTCTTGTGTCGTTATGTTGTCTCTTTTTGTTTGTCTCTTTTTACCCTTAGCACTACCACTTTCAGCCATTGATATTCTTTCGCCTTCAACGTAAAATTCTTTTAAAACAGTATTAGCAACACCTGTCGCATCACCACTTCTGTTTTCTCCTTCAGGTAACATATCTATTAACTGTTGTGTATTTTCTTTTATAAAATCTCTAGCAAGTTCTCTTTGCGTGGCTGTTAAATCTTGTTCTTTTATTATACGTAATGGGTCAACACCGAACAAATTACTAGTTGATTGAAGAGCGCCATATAAAGGACCAGTAGGTTTACGCTTTGACTTTGGTTTACCACCATCATGCTGTACTAGCATTTTCTTTGTACCGTTGTATGTAAGTCCTTTTAAGTTTATACCAGAGTCTTGTACTATATTATCTATTTTTGTTTTAGTAACTTTTGCATTTACACTTTCTAAAAATACTACATCAGTTTGATTTTTATCAACTCTAACATTAGAACCTGGTATTATAATTTCATTTTCAAAAGCTTGTACATCAGTATCTACATCTGCTTCAAACTGAGTACCTATTGTTTCGCCGGTATCAGTTCTTACACCTACGTCAGCAGAAGTAGTTTGTAATTGTTTTTTATAATCAACCATTACATCACCTTTTGCTCTGTAAATAATTGATTGCCCAGCACCACCTGAGACACCAGTTAACCAACCAAACAAACTATCGTTTTTAGCTGGGTCAAAGTTCTTTAATAATCTCTCACCTAGTTTATCTTTTACGTTTCTAGTAAACTCACCTATAGCTTGAGGCGTATTTATGCCCTGTGCCATAATACCAGCTTGAATTAAACCATCTAGCTTTTTAGTATTTGTTATTAAATTATAAGCTTCACCACCATCTATAGAATTTATAAATTCATTTTGAGTTTTATATTTTGGTGTGCCGTCTGCGTTCTTAACAAGAGAGTCTATCTCTGACATTAAGTCAGGTTGGCTTTTTATTACTTGTTCTACGTTTTTAGAAAACATAGCTTGATTGTTTCTTTCGGCTGCATTTTCTCTATACTTTTTTCTTAGGTCTCTATAACGTTGTTGTTTCTCTATAAGCTTACCAGAAGCACCATGAATAAACATGTTTGTTAAAGCTTTGTTCTGCTTGTTGTTTTTCATAGAGTAAGTATAATCTTTTAAGAAGTTTATTATGTCTTGATCTGTATCAAACTCTATAGCAGCTCCTTGATGATTATAACCATATCTACGGAAAAAGTTTTTAAACCCTCCTAAAGCAGTCTTAGGTAGCTTAATATCACCATCACTAATAGCTTGTGATAAAACTGTCATTATCTCCTCTCCTCTTGTGCCGTCTTGTGCGTATGAATTTATTTTGTTCATAACACCTTCTGGTACCTTAACACCTTTTTGTTCTAATGTATTTAAAATAGTATTAGTTAAAGCGTTTTGAGTTCTCATATCTCCTTTTAACGTAGAGTACAACATACCATGCATGAACTCGTGAGCAGCTATAGAAAACTCTCCACCATCGTGAGCGGCATTTTTATTTATAAATATTTCTTGACCTATGTAATTCCCATCGTTATCGTACTTAGGAACAAACGAACCATAATTACTTGAGTCGTTCATTATTTGGTTGTACTGGTTTATATCCATACCTACGTCAACACCACTTTCTAAAACTTTTAAATTACTTTCAATTGCAGATCTTTCTTTGTTTGTTAAATTAGGATCGTTTAATTGGTTTTTAAACTCTTTAATTTTACCCTTTCTAGTATTTTCTTTCATTATAATTCTAGTCGGGTTTCCGTTAGCATCACTTTCAGTAACTGTATAACCTCCGTTTTCTATTTGCCACTGCGTAAAAGTTCCATCGTTACCTTCTTGGATGTTTATATTTATACTAGCGCCAGAAGCATCGCTTATTTCTTTAGCTCTTTGCCTCATACTATTCATGGTTTTTTCATAAGTAGTATTTATAAAGTTTACATCATACTTGTCTAATATTTGTTGCTTTTGACTATCGATACGTTTAAATTGGTTTTCTAAATCTTTGTACTGTTGGTTAGCTTGCTCTTGCGTTATTTCGCCGCTGTCAAGTTTCTTTTGTAAATCATTAACTTCTTTTTTTAATCTATTTGTGTTTTTATGTACTTCTATAAGTTTACCTTTTTCAAACTCAGTCATAGCATCAACTCTCTTAACATCCAGCTCCATGACTCTCATAGACTCTTCTTTCAAGTCTTTGTATTCGTTAATAAGCTCTTGTTCTTTAGCTGGGTTATTGTTGTATAAATGTATCTCTTGTAACAACTGGTCCATACGCGCTGTGTTTCTATCTAGTATACTTTGAGTATTAACTGATCTAAAAGGAGCGGCCATGTGATTAAACACTACTGGAGTATTAATAGCTTGAGACATTATAGTTCCACTTACGAAAGCTTGATCAACGTTGTCAAATATACTAACATCTTCACCGTTGAATATATCTACTAAATTTTCAGACATAGTAGCTAAAGATTCAGATACACCCTCTTGAAGTCTATCGTACCCGGCGGCAAGCATTAATTTAGGATTAAACACAGTGTTCATCATGTGTTTAGTATAACCTCCTATAAACTCTTTATTAAAACCTCTTTTAACACCTTTAGCTCCTGCTTCAATTAGCTCTAAGTTAGATCTTTTTAATGCTTTTGAAACATTTTTAAGCTGTCCTATTGTTACTCTTTCAGATAAGGCTTCAGCCAAACCAACTGCAGTACTACTAAGTATCATGTTACCAAAGCTATAATCTTTTCCATATAAACCTCCAGTCTGAAGGTATAAGTCTCTTTGTTCTTCCATACCAGAAAACTTTGAGCCCGCAGCGCTAGCAGTTAATAAAGCAGATTGAGTTAATGCAGAAGAACCACCACTAGCTATAATCATAGCAAGCTGTGGAGCTTGACTAGCCAACATAGTAGATGTCCATTTACCAAAATCTCCCCACCCATCTATATCACCAAAAGCAGTTGGATCAGCAACGTTCATTATATTAGACTCTTGAAACTTATCAATAGCATCGTGGAGTTTTTGTGGTAAAGATCTAGTAGTAGGATCATCGTCAAATCTACTATTTGTCATCGCGTCACCTACTTTTTCAACACCTCGTAAACCACTTGTAACGGTTGGTGAGTTTATAAAACCACCTATAGCAGAGTCAGGATTTGCCGCGCCATAATCTAGTAAAGTTCTAGCAAACTCTCTATTAACAAGACCAGGTAGGTTGGCAACAACTTCTACGGCAGTACCTAAAGATTGAAGTAAATCAGCACCAGCATCACCAAGCGCTTCTACCGTCATAGTACCCCATTGATAATTTTGATTAAGATACTTAGATATTTCCTCAAAATCCTCTCTGTCTTCTATAACATCAACAAACTCTCTTTGTAAAGTTTTAGCAGCTATAACAGATTGCTCCATTTCAAACTTCGCATCGTTATAATCTTTGATTTTTGAATTATAAGTATTTTGTAATGTCTCTATTTTATCTTGAGCCGCGTCAACTTCTTGTTGTGTAGTATATTTTTTATTACGTATTTCTTCTATTTGAGCTTTTATATCGTTGTTCTCAAACCACTTTAATGTTTCTTTTAATTTTGTGTCAGAAACAGTTATAGACTCTTCAATAGCGGATTTTTCGTTTAATAATTTTTTAGATTTTTCTTGTAACGCGTCAAACTCTTTTGTAGCTGCCTCACCAGACATTAATTGAGAAACACCTCTAGAAAACGCATTACCATCTTGATCCTCAACATAATCCTTAATATTTTTCCGTATATCACTAGCCTTAATGGTTGCTGCTGATGTTTCTATAATATTTTTATAAATGTCACTTTCAAGCATAACCTCTTCGTTCTCAGGTTTAGATAAATTCTGCCATTCTTGCTCGGCTACACTTTGAATTTCTTTTACACTTCCGTAATGCTCTGGGTTTTTTTGATCAAACTCAACGCCTGGATTTTCTTTTTGCCATTGAGATATAGCATAGTTTAATATACCTTGTTCTATATCTTTTTTTCTTGAAGTGTCTTTATTAAATCCATCGTAATTTATCATAGTTCCACCTCCAAAATATTGCACTTGTTCTTGTTTAGAACCTTTTAAGTATTTATCACTTCTATCTTTAACAGGCATACTACTCTTACCTTCTACTATTGTAGAGGTATACTTATGACCATACATATATTCTAGCAAAGCATCTATATCACCATCCCAATAATCATTTACTATTTTTTCAAGACCTTCTGGTAAATTATCTTTGTCAAAATCACTAAGTTTAAAAGGTATGTTACTTCTATTGTTATTTATATACTTCGTAGTTTCATCGTCTCTAATATTTTTACTTATGCTATTACTACCCTCTTCTTTTCTTTGTTCATCTGTTTTATCTTCAGCAAAGGTGCTTTGCAACGTTTTTGCACTTGTACCTTTAACAGCACGGCTACGCATCCAATTATCCATACGTTTTGCTTCTGCACTATTAGCCTCGTCATCATCCATGAAAAACCCTTGGTCAAAAGTAAAGTACTCTTGCGTTTGCTTTAACTCTCCATTTTCATTGTATATAGAAGTTACAAGTACTTTATCTTCAAAATCTTCATCAACTCTAAAAGTAAAACCGTATTCAGCGTACTGTTTGTTTAACAAAGCTATTGAGTCTTCGTCATCTAGTTCGGTAATATCTTTTGTTACTTCACGCATTTTTATACTACCTAGCTTTTTGTTTTCTAAAAGCTTTTTGTTTTCATCCGAAGTAGATTGTTGATCTAATGAATTTAATTGATTTTCAAGCTCTAATTGTTTTTGTATATCTTCTTCTGTTTTGTTTTCTTTTCCACTTAATACCTCTTGCTCTAATTCTAATTTAGATTTTTTATATTCAAGCTCTGCTTTACGTTCTTTTTCAAGTTCCTCGTAACGTTGTATAGTTCCAGAGTTTGCTTGCTTTTGATTTGGTGATATTTTAGATATTTCTACTTCTTTACCGCTTTTTGGATTTTTGTAGTACCATTTACCATCTTTACGTATGTAGTCTTCTCTAGCGTACTTTTGTGTTTTCCAAAAATCTTCATTTACAAAAGTAGGTTCTTGTTGTTCTGGTTGTTCTGGTTGTTTTGTTTTAGTTGATTTTTTACGTGATGAAGTTGTTGTTTGTGGCTGAGTACTTACCGTGCCAGGAAAATATTTATTTTTAAAGTCTTGAAAACTACCTTTAAAACTACCATCTCCAATAAGTCCATTGTAAAGATATTTTTGATTACCTTCATTAGAATAATGATTTTTAAAATCTTCAAAAGATCTATCGGTAAGATTGTCTTCAACCAGTCCGCTATATAAAAACTCTGTACTCATTTATTTAATTTTAATATTTTACTTTACTCGGTTTGGTAAATGATTTAGTTTGTTTCCACTTGCCATCGTTATCATCCCAAATATAACCTTGGTCTTTTAAGTGTGTATAACTACCACCCATTTTCGTGTACTGTTCTAAAGATGTTATTTCTTCTCCGTTGATATAAAGCTTACCTTTTCTGTAATAATTTTCACTATCAGCACTTCTACCGCCAGGATTTGGAACTAAAGTTTTATAAGTTTCAGAATCACCACCATAAAACATTTGACGCTGTCTGTTAGTTAAAAAATCATTTAACAATTTTTTTGTTGTGTTTTCGTCGTAGCTAGGGTTATCTATGTTTAATAAAGCGTCTTTTATTTTTGGTGCAACTAAGTCTTTTAATTTATCTTCTAGACTAGGATCTTTTTCAATTGCCGCTATTAACTCAGCATTAGATATACCAGGCGTACCATCTGTATCCATCTCAGAATAACCAGGTATAACACTCATATCAATAAAATCTTCGTAACCAATAATACCATCTCCTGAATTATCGTAAAGACCTATTGCTTTAACATTTTTCAAACCGTCTTCAGTCATCATGTTTTCAAAGAAGTTTGTATAATCAGGATGTGGTGTGTCACCTTCAAAAGTGCTAGCAAAAGATCCCTGGCCTGTTACATCATCATATAATAAAGATTGTATACCGTTTGTTTGAATAGAGTTGTCTATAAGCTTCATGTTCTTATTGTAATTTGATCTGTAATCAAAATCACCACCTTCGCCATTTAACCATTTTTCTCTATTTTCTAACACCGCGTTATTGTTTTTTAAATACGCTTCTTTTGTTATGTCGTCTCTAAGTGGAAGCGCTTTGTCAAGATCTTTTTCTGTAAAATATTCTTTTGAGTTAGGATTATTTGGATCGTAATTATTATTTTTCCATTGAAAAACACCATCAATTAAAACAGCATTTCCTTCTGTAAAAGAATTTAATACATTTAATTGACCTGGCGTCATGTTTTCTTTAGGTATCAAAGCATCTTCTCTCCAAGTTTCACCATATTGTTCTAAAGATTTTTTAGTAGTTTGTACAGAGGTAGAAAATGTATTTAGCTGCCCTCTTATTTGAGCAGCTCTTTTTTTATCTCCTGATTCTTCAGCTAGTATGTATTCTTCCCTTAATTGATTAGCATAGTCATAAGCTTGGTCATAATATCCCTGTGGCATACTACCACCTTTTTCGTATATGCCGTCTACTATACCATCTATCTTACCAATAATTAAATCTTTCTTTGCTTTATTATCAGCTCTACGGTTTTCTACTTCTTTAGAAAAAGACTCAATACCTTGTCCTATTAAATTTAAAGTGTCATATCTAGGGGCGTTAGCTCTAGCTATATTATAAGCACCTGTTAACAACTGTTGTTGCGTGCTAGCACCTATGCCTGTAAGTCTTGGAGTGTAATTATCTTCTGCCATTTTTTATATTTTATTTATTCTTTTCCAAAATCCATTCCACCGACAGCAGAGCCTATGTCGCTCATACCACTGGCCATCAAAGCATCTGCATCAGCCATGTTTTGTTGTTCAGCTGCCATCTCTTGTTGTGTCATACCCATTCTAGTACCCATTTTCTGGTCTTTAATATTTTGAACCATTATTTCACCTTGTCTCATTTTTTCTTGTATATTACCAGCTTCAGCTCTTTCTGCTGCTTGATTAGCTTGTTCTTGACTAGCTATAGACTGTGATGCCGCCTGTGCTTCTTGTGTAGCTTGGTTAGCCATAGACTGTGCTAAAGCTGCTATACCACTAGAACCTGCGGAAGCCGCTAAACTACCCATTGTGTCTGCTCTAGCTTGTTCAGATTTTTGCGCTGCAAACTCAGCTGCCTTTGTATCAACAGTAAGGTCTTCAGACATGTTTTCCATACCTTCATAAGGATTTTTAACTTCTTGATTCATGTACTCATCCATCTGTGCTTCTAACTGTTCTTTAGCGGCGTTCTGTCTTTTTCTAGCCTTAGACTTATCTATACCACCTTTTATCATTTTACCGGCGCCTAATACCGCACCTGCTACTGCTACTACTGCAAAACTCATAATGTATTATTTTTTAATGTATTCTTCATATTCATTGTAATTTAAAGCTACTATTTGTTCTTCTAGTTCTTTAATATCTTGCGTGTTAGTTGGATTTTTATGTACGTTAACAAACACAGATTCTTCATTTCCATATATAACTCTTTTGACTCCTGGTTCAGATAAGACAGTACATGGTGCCTGATATTCTTTTAATTTACCCTCTGTTAAAACAGTTATGTTTCCAGATAATAAAAACCACACATGTAAGTGTTTATGTATGGCTCCAATTATTACTTCGTCTTTTTCAATGGTCATTTCTCTAACGTAAATACCATCTGCAAAGGTATGTTTGTATTTAAACTTTTCACGATAAACTATATTACCGCCGTCTGCTATTATATTTTCATTGTCAGCAATAGATATTAAAAACTTTTGTAGTTCTTCTATATGCTCTCTTGTTTTTAACTCCATAGATTAAATTATATTTCACCTATATAGTCACACTTTTTTAAAATTATTTACTACTCTCCGTGACGTCCACGGACAAACTGTACATTTCTGACTTACTTGTTGAGTTGTTTCTAATTCTAAACTCCGCAAAGTAACCTAAAAGACTAGACATGTTAACAGATCTGTCTTTAGCAAACATAATGAAATCGTTTGCTCCAGGTGGATTTACGTTTGATGCGTGCGTAACTATTATATCGTTGTTATCAATATCAGTTACTACACCAAATTGAATTATATTACCTACTAATTCTTGGTGTGGAACACTTACTGTACTAGATGGTGCGTAGTAAATTATATCACCTATCTGTACTGAAACGTTTATGTCATTAGAAAATGTTAATGTAGTTACTGGCATATTATACTATTGTTACGGTTACTTTACCTTGTGTTAATGAACTTGTTTGTGGTGATGACTGGGCATCTACTGTTTTGTAATAAAAAACATCTGTGTCTCCTGGTATCATACTTGCATGGGGAGTATACTCTATTATACCAACGCCAGCACTACCAAACGCTTCGTCTGCTGCTTTTGATATTGTTCCTATTATAGAGGTATCAGCCATCCTTATAGCTGCGCTAGAAGTAGCGTGAGCTGGAATAGATTGAACTTTAAAAGTTTTAGTGTTTTGGTCTAAATCACCTAGCTTATTAAAAAAATTAGTACACTCTGCTTTACAGTCTATTTCAATAGTAGTACCAACCGGACAATTAACATTTACCGGAAAAGCGTTCGGCTTTATACTAACATACTCGTCTACATCAAGCTCTACAGTTAAATTAGCTATACCTACCTTTGCGACGTTAACCTCGTTTGTAAATGAAATAGAAGTTGTTCCAGACTGTCTTTCATTTGGATTTGCCTTAGCAAATATAGACGAAAACTCCCATTGGCTAGGTGTAAAAACTAATTCTTGTCCTGGTTTTAAATTTTGAGCAGCAGATAAAGTTACTTTATTACCACTAATAGCTGACACTGTTATTTCGTCTATTATACCCACGCCAGTAACAGATAGCCCTGTGGTTATATTAGTTCCATCTTCTACGTGCCACACGGTTCCATGACCATGAACTATAGTTTGTGTAACTTTTCTACTGTTTGTCCAAGCACCACCTGTTGATGAGTTCCAAGTTGGTATACTATGTAAATAAACAAGATTACCACTAGCTTCTGTTATAGCTCCTGATTGAGAAACTGTTGCTCCAGCAGTTGTAGCTGTGCCACCTGTTAAAGCACTAGCTATACTAAGAGTTGTATCGTCAGTTGTTGTAACCGTTAATGTAGCAGTGCCTTTTTGGTACAATGTACCTATTTTTAAATCAGCAGTAGTTTCTATGTTTAATTTAGCACCACCTATAGGTGTTATAAAAAAATCATATTTAGTGTCAGAAGTTACTGTTGGTATAACAACATCTACAGTGTATAAACCTTTAGCTGGTATTGTTTGTTTTTTAAGTATACTTATACTAGAAGTAAAACTTTCGGTATTAAAATTATAATAATTAGAACCTTGTTTTACATAAAACTCAAACATAGTATTAGGTACGCCTGTTATTTTAATAGTTTTAGTTTGACCCTCTCTTGATATAGTTGTAGTTGTAGCCATGTTATATAGTTATAGTGTTAATAGTACCTACAGAAGTAGAAGATCCTACAGATCCTGGTTGTAAAACATCATTTAAAGTTAAAGGATCAGGATCATAATCTATGTCAACACTTGTTAAATGGTTTGACGTTTGTGTCCATATAAATGGTTCAAGAGCTGTAGTTGTCGTTAAAATAGGACTACCAAAATATATCCAAACATAAACTTGATTAGTACCACCTCCTGTAAAATTAGGATCATTAGTTGGATTTTCAGAGTCTTGTAAAACTATTTTGTGGTAAGCCACAGGTTGGTTAATTACATTTGAGGGCATTCTCCATTCAAATTTAGAGGGAAACTGCGTGTGACTATCTGGGTCTCCTTGCATAGCTAATTCTAACGGTATAGTACCAGGTCCACATCTAAAAAATTTAGCAGCTATATCTTCTCCTACGTTAGGTGTAATTGTTAAAAAATAATTACTTAACGGAGGAAAAATATTTGGTTGGTCTAAAATACCAGTGTTAATATCTATGTCAACTGTAGTTATTGAGTTTGTTGTATATATATTCATATTATTTTTTTTTAGTCTTCGTCTCCTATTTCGTTAAACGTTATCGTAAACGTAGTAGGAGCAGGTGGTGGTATTATACAACTTCCATCATCTACATTAGCATTAGGATTGTAGTTAGTAGCATTAGGATTTGTACATCCATGTACAGGTAATACACAACTGCCATCGTCAGCTGTAGCTAAAGGATCGTAATTTAGAGCTGTTGGATCAGTACATCCAAAAATATCGTTTCCTGGATCTACGTCTGGTTCTGTTCTTATGCTATCAAAAGTAGCTATACCTTGAAACGTTATTTCTTTACTGTTTAAATCGCTAATATCTTTTACTGAAGTACCTTTCATATAAGAAAACCATTTACCTTCTTTGTCTTTAAACTCCATACTTCCAGCCTCTTGTAAATCAGTAAACCCATTTTCTATATACCAACCATCTTTTGCGATATTGTTGTAATACTCATTATCTGGATAAAACACTCCGTTTGCGTCTGTATGTCCTAAGTTTTGCGTTATCTTAGATTGAGTACCTTCATAAACCATATAAGTAAAGTTTTTAACAACGTTAGGCATCTCGTTAAAAACTAAGTCTAAATAAGAATCATACTGTACATCGTAAAAATTATTTCGTATTTCGTTTGTGTGGTGTATATAAGGCATACCATTTTTAAACGTATAATAATTGTTGTTTATACTTACACCATCTTCTGGTATAAAAGATTTAAAACTAGTCCAGCCTTTTGCTTTTTCGCTAAAAGAAACCGTTATTTTATCACCACTTGTATCTTGCAGTGATATGTTGTATTCATCTTTTCTATCATCAAAACTACCTATCAACTCTTGATTTAGTTTCAAATTATCACCAAAGTAATCGTCCATACCCACGTTAGATATAGGTGTAATACCGTCCATTGATATTCTTAACACTTCACCTCTTTGTTTATCTGTACAATACATTCTAAATCCATCTTCAGCGTAAGACTCTGGATTTGTAGATATACCAAATTCACCAGCGAAAGAACTTACATCACCTAATACATTGTTAGACGCTATTAATTGTGGCTTACCGTCAGCACTATACAAAGCATCTTTATATGCTTGTATCTTTAATATTTTATCCTCACAAAAAGTAACTAAGTCAGTATCTCTAGCTTTTATTTTTTGTATACTACCATAAGTAGGCGAAACATCTTTGGTTATTTTTTCAGCGGCAATAAACTGGTTTAATCTATTGATACCATTGTTAGAGTTCCATATACCTGAATATATTAAGCCATTAGTTTTGCTTTCTTCTTTGTAAGGCACAGGTGGTACAGTAGAAGCCTTGACACCTTTGCCTATTCTAACTTGATTAAAATCATCTCTTATTCTATCAGACTCTACACCGTTACCAAACGAGTAACAATTAAAATAAGGTAGTCTTACAGTATTGTTACCTAAATTTCTTTTTAAAGTAATTTTAATACGATTGTTATTAAAAGCTGAATTAAAAACAGGTATGTTTGGATTAAAGTTTTGGTTATTTGGTGACCATACAGAAAACTCTGCTATATTAGCAGTTGTATAGCTACCGTCTTGTCTTGTAAATCTTAACTCTAAACCTCTAAGACTGTTTTGTAAGTCAAAAAATAAAGTATTTGAGGTATTAGCAGGATCAATATTTACTCCGTTAACCTCGTGCTGACCACCTGTTAATGTTGTTAGATAGTTAGAGTTATTTGTAGCAACGGATTTGTCAAGTATACCAACTTCATCTGCCCTAGCGGTTAACAACAAAGTGTTACCACCATTACCGTTTGGTGCCCAGTCGTACAGTTGTGTTCCTTCTGGTAAAAAGAAAGTTTTATTGTTTATAACATCTACACAGGTTACAGTGCAACCGTAAGGTGCAAACAGCTCGTTTGTTTGATCTGTCAACTTAGCAGGATAAGCTTGACTAGCTTCGTAGTATATATCTAAACCTACATCTTCTCTAGGTTCTGTTTCCCATATTGCTGGTTCATCAGTAAAAACAGGCTCTTCATCTCCACCAGACTCTAGCTTGACTATCTGTATTGTATTATGCTTGCTTGCATTGTCATTAAATGACGCTGTGTTTTGATTAATATCACCAGTAGCATCTGCTGGAGTAGAACTTGTGTATTGACCGTAACCTCTGTCTACAGGTTCCCAGTCACCTGTAGGAGGAGTGTATTGATTTTGAAATCTAAAAGGTCTTAATCCAGCGTCGTGTGTCTCATAAGTTCCCCCAAAAACACCACCAGATTGTACACTTGCAAGCCTGTAGCCAGCGGTTACAAAAGTTAAATATAATCTAATACATTTATTTTCAGGGTCTTTTCTTCTATGTTTGTAAGAAGAAAAATTTAATATACCTTTTTTATAACTGTGATTGGGTGGTCCTTGGTTGGAGCCATTGTAGTCTTGGCTGTTTTTACAACTAACAACTCTGTACACGTGTTGGTACGGGTCTTCTTTCCATCTAAATAAAGTTCCTTTTTTCTGTATCTTTTCGTAAAACGTTTGGTTTTCAGAACTGTTATTACTTATATCGTAGCCGTCTTTATTAGTATCATTTATGTTATTTAAAGTTAACTCCATGGTGCAACGTAGGCTAGACTGTGAGTCACCACTTCTAGCGCCTGTTTCATCTCCTCTTATACCAAACCCATTGTCCCTATCGTAAGGCCCATTATAATTAATAGCGGCACCTGTACCAACATTAGCCCTACTAGCGTCATCTATAAACCAAGTTTCCCCAACGCTTTGCCAAAATGATTGAGTACTATCAGCAGAACTTTGTGTAAATGAATATTGTTTTACTTGAGCGTCAACCGAAAAGTTAACATTTGTTGTTCCAACTTCTCTAACTTTTTCTTCTAAAACAGCGTCTCTAGCTATCTTAACAAAAAACTTACCATCAAATTCTTTTTTATTTTTAACTACTTTTTTAGCTATTTTAACTGTAACGTCAGAATTAGAAGATGAATCAAGTATTATCTCGTCAATTATACCACCGTCTACAGAGTTACCCTGCATTGGTCTTGATAACTCTACTTTGTAATCACTACTGTCTTTGTATATGTTAGCAACGTCCATCCAACCTGTATTAGTACCACTTGCGTTTTGTAATTTTATAGCAACGCTATCTAAAGGCCAACCTATAAAACCAGACTCAGAAGTACCAGCTCCATTAGAAGTGTCTGCTACAATATCATCGTGAAACACCGAGTCTTCCCAATCGTTACCCCCTGCACCCCCTGTGAAAGTTATAGTTTTAGTACCAGCTATAGCACCAGATGCTTTTACAGTAACCTGATCATTACCGTATAACTCATAATATGTTTTTATATCTTCAGGCGCTTCGTTTTTTATATCTATTACTTTGTATCTAGCTTCTTCAATAACAGCGTCTTGACTAGAAGCTTGTTTCTTCAATATTATAAAGCCTTCTTCTTGTATTTTATTTCTTTCAGCCGATGGAAAACTTAACCAAAGATTACCATCTTCAGAGTCATACCATCTATCCATACAAGCATTGTAATATTCATTAGAAGTCTCTTTAACAAAAAACTTATAAGTGTCAACCCATGAAGGTACCTGGCTATTTAAAGTAGTTGTTACGGAGTTTACCTTATTACACATTGCTTTTGGCACTGTAAACGTACCAGCTTTATCTGTAAACACAGGTGTTTCTCTACCATATATATCTTTGAATACTACGCCAACCTGATAAGTTCTTTGTGACTTCAAAGACTTTTCAGCTATGTTTGTAGATTTATCAACAGCTTGTACATTTGCTGTTATATTTACTTTTGAGTTTGATACTGGCATATTATCTTAAATTATAGTTTTGTAAATAGTTAGCGTACACAAGTCTATTACCTACTATCTCTTGTGCTTTAGCAGATCTAGGAACATTGTCCCAAGGTCTTAGTATTTGATTTGACTCAATAGCTGATTTAACCATTTCTGAAGTTATTAATAAAGCTCCTTTTGTTCTAGCAAAAGCACTAGCGTTAGTATTAATATCTGAACCTCGAGCGATCCATTCAGGCGTACCATATTCTATAGTTTTTACTACGTATATATTATTCGTGTCAGATTCTTTATAAACAATATCTATTTCAATAACGTCTTTAGGTAAAGTGTCTTCGTCTGGTACAAAATCCATAACGTAAAGAGATCTTAAGTTGTTAACCATACCTAAGTTAAAACCTTCTTTTGGATTATAGCTAAATGTTCCTGGTAAAAATGCTGGTTCTGAAAATGGTGAAAGTGGAGAGTATTGTGAGTTTTGGTACTTGTATCTAAAAGCAAACCTAGGAAACTTAAATTCGTACAAAGGTTTTTCTTGTTGTATCATAACATTAAAAACTTGAGGTACGGTAAATGTATGTCCTGTTAGGTCTTTTATAAAGTTTATTTTAATTTTACCTGTTGCGGCAGTAGAGTTAAACTCTAACAATTCTACTATTATTTCAAAGTCGTCTAAATCCCCTTCTTCAAAACTAGTTTCTCTTCTAAGTATTAAAACATCACCAACCTCATAATCAGGTATTGGTTGATCAAATAAAACAGTCTTTATCGTACCCGCTTCTAAAGGATCGTCGTTGTTATCTACGAATACATCGTTTATAGTACCTGTAAGTGTAGAACTACCTGCAGAATCAAACCTAAAGTCTGAAGTATTACTTAGTAATAAAGTTGGGGGATATAAAGGGGATTTTTTAATAACGGTCAAGTGCTCTTCTTTTATGTAGTCTGGATTTTCTCTAAAATCTATTTTGTTAACACTATCCATTATTATATTGTTGTACTCGTCTTTTACTACGTACTTAGTATGTATTTCTCCAGAAAAACGAGTTTGAACACGTGACACGTCTATATATTTAGGTTCTGATTTACCGTCTGTCCAAAATAAAGTGTCATCTAATATGTTTATACCTGTTATTAATTTATCTGGTAAATTTAAAGCTTTTGGAGCTTCTAAAATTATTTGCCCTTGCGTTTGAGAAACTGTGTTAAAAAATAATCCTGAATCAGAAAAATCATCTAACAAAACTTCCCATTCGTTAGTTCCAAAATTTTTTAAACTTATAACTTTTATATTATTAGAAGCGGACACAGGAGAGTTACCATTGTCAAAACTAGCTTGTATTATTTTCATGCCAGGTCTAACGTTAGTTATATTTTCTAAAGAATTACCTAGGTCTGATATTATAAAACTTCTAACAGTTCCAGTGGTGCCAGAGTTGATTGTACTAACTTGTACGGTAACTCTATATTTATCGACGACTATAGGTACTATTTGATTGTCGTTTAGGTTATATTGAAATATATAATCAGTGAAATTTTGACTGTCTTTTACGTAGTAAAATATTCTATTTTTTTGTTCGTCTGCAACAGATCCTACGCACTTAGCATTAGTAGACAGTTGTAACGTTGTTAATGTGTTAAACTCTATTTTAGTGTTACCTAATAAAGTTTGCAATGTACCAACGTCAGATTCGTCAGAAGTAGTTATTTGTATATTTAAAGCTTCTCTGTACTCGCCATTAGGAATTGTTCTTTCGTCCGCATCCTTATTCATTTTAGCAGCACCGAAACCACGTTTCAATTCTGGCATATTCTAGTGTTTTATAAACTTAGCTTTACCCCTCATTATTTGAGTAAGCTCTTCTATTTTTAAATTTGATAATCTTAGTTTAGCAGTTCTTATAGCCGCAGATTTTTGTTGTTGAAAACTAGGTGCTAAAGGCTGTCCAGCTATAGTGGTTGACAATATAGCATAAGCTATAGATTTATACATAGCTTCTTCAGCAAATTTGTGTACTATCATTTCTTCGTCAGTACCTAGTCCATCGCTTATATATTTTAGTATCACAGTTTTTCCTGAAATATTAGATGAAAAATGTATTTTTCCTTTTAACTCATCTATATAAAACGATCCGTTTATTTGAGCATGAGCTGGGTCTATACCATACCTACCGCCTAAACTAGGCCAATAAGTATCATCTTTATAGTCATCGTCTTCGTTTATAGACGTAGCTGATTTAAAACTTTCCCAAGTATTTGAACTTTGACCTTTAGTAAATGTAACATCATAAGTACCACCAGGTATTGTATTACTTATATAAGCTACTTGTGTTTGCGCGCTGTCAAAAGCTGTTATATGTATACCAGGAGGTATATCATTACCGTTGGCATCAGAACCATGTAACTCCATGCCTAAAGACAAAACAGTCGATATATCAGACACTATATTACCGTTAGCATCGTTTAAAGATATAGTGTTACTACTTGGAAATGATAGTGTCTCATGTGTTTCAGCTGTTGAGTTTCCTTCTGTTTGCTCTGCTAAATTAATGTCGTTTGTAAAAACATAACTACCGTCTGCGTTTTGTTTTATGGCTTTTGGATTAGATGTTTTACTAGTAGGATAAATAATATGTTCTATACCAAGAGAGTCAACCCAAGTAAGCTTCACGTAGTTAACATAATCTTGAGGTAACAACATTGTTAACGAAGGTGGTATTTCTATTTCTTGAGACTTTGTAGATTTAAAAGTATCGTAACTCAACTCTTGTATAGCTCTTTGCGCGTGAAATGCTACGTCAGTTCTTTTTATTTTAGATATTATTTTACCCTCTCCAACATAAGCAATCATAAAGTTGTTTATTATATGGTCTAACGATATAAATTGATAGCCACCAAAGTTGTTACTGTTATAATAACTATGTTCTGTTTGATTGTCTAGTAATCCCATTTATTTATTTTTATGCTTGTTGTCCTATTGCTGCTATGTCTTGTTTTTGCATTACTATACCAGCTAGTCCTAATATTTTTAATACTAAAGTTGTTTCTTCTGAAGCGTGTAACTCAAAATTTGTTGCTGAGTTTGAATTATATAACGCTTGTTCGTTTACAACTACATAACCCCACTCTGGCTTAACAGGTTTTCTAATATAACTACAAGTTATTCCAGAATTAATTGTACTTGGAAAAACTTTAATATCATCTTCTCTACGTATGTATATAGGTCTTTTAGTTGTTGGTGATGTTAGTGGTGAGTTATGGTAATCTAATAGTTCATCGTCTGTTATTTCTTGTACTTCTACGCCATCAGTCAAAAGACCTGTAGAAGCAAAATAAACAGTTCCTAATTTATAAAGATCACTTGGATATTTAAAAAAATTATTAGTAAAATTTAGTGAAGTTGATTTTTTCTTAAATATACTAATTTTTTCGTTTAATGTTTTTATAGCATCAGAATATTCAGACTCATTACCAGGTATAGCTTTTAACTGAGACATCTCAACGAAATAATTGTTGAATATCTCCATTTGAGCTTGACTTGCTAATAAGTTAAACTCTAAAGGAGTTATATAACCTCTTTGTTCTTTGTTAGCTATTATTAATACTTTTTGATATACTGTATCTACGTTTACCATAATATTTTTTTATTGTAGTTACGATCGCCCCGTAGGGCGACCGCTCTACAGTTTGATTAATTTAATCTTTTTTCTATATTTGCATATATTTCCATACCTTCATCAGTTTTAAACCAATGAGCTAAAGCAGTGTATGGGTGCTCTTCAAAAGGAACTGTCATAAGTTTTCTATCAGTTGAAGCCCATGTAAAGGTTCTTTGATCTTGTGATAACTTTATAATACCTTGCTCCCTTGCTTTTATACCTATATTTCTAAGATGTACATTTTCATCAGTTACTAACTCTAAGAACAATTGAGGGTTTCTTTTAGCAAATAGTAATAAATCTCTTCTAATTTCCTTAGAACTCATCTCTGATACCTTAGAACCAATTTCTACTCTCATGACAGCTTCTGCTAAATCAATATCTAAATCTCTAGCTGCTGTAAGAGCTTCTACCTCTAATTCTAACCAGTCGATTTGGCTTTTGGCTATCTCAGCAGGCTTGTGCTCTATAAAAAGCTTGTCTCTATGAGGGTGATATAAAGATAATAACTTTTGTAAAACTGTCTTTTCTTTAGGAACAAACAAAGACCCGTTTTGAAAAATTATATGTTCTAATCTTTGTTCACCTTTCATTTCATCAACAAAAGGTGTTCTTTGGTTTTTAGTGTATTTTAATTCTCTTTCGTAACCTTTTTCCTCGTCAAAGTAATAAATATTACTACCTCTAATTAAATAGGTAAGAGGTGATTTATTACCAAGTAAATAATACATTCTGTCTTTCATAACCCAATTAGCTTCTGGGCTATTGTTTTTTATTTCTTTTTTAACAACAGTTTCAACAACTGTTTCTACTTGAGGTTCTTCAACCTCTACTTTTTTCTTTTTTGCCATAATATAATATATAATAAAATTAATAAAATAAAGGGTCGAGGCCGAAGCCTCGATCCTTAATATAAATGATTAGTTCATTAACATGAAGTTATTAGCTCCTTGTGTAATTAAACATCTCTCAGTTAAGTAGTGAACCTCCATAACGTCTTTTCCAGATGTAGCAGCTCCAACAGAACCAGTAACCCAAGACTTCATCTTTCTAGACTCAGTTTCAGATTGTCTGTATCTTACGTGTAAGAATGGACGCTTAAGGTTTTTACCTAATTGCTCGTCATAAACCGAAGATACACCAGCAGGAATAACAACACCTCTAATCGCGTTAACAGTGTCATTTAAACCTCCTCTTGTTCCTTTGTCATTTAGGTATTTAAAGTCAGACTTGTAGAAGTCATAAGAACCTCTTCTGAATCCAGAGAAACCTAAATTTAAAGCCATATCTTCTTCGTTGTCGAACACTCCGTAAGAAGTACCACCAGCTCCATAAGAGTTCATAGAAGCTAACATGTCGTCCATAGCTAGAGACGTAGCTCTATTAACAAATAACATGTTTTCTTCAATAGCTCCATTTGCATCAAATACAGCTAATATAGCATCAAACTCAGCTAAATCAGTAGCGGCATTAACACCAGTAACACCAGTAGTTTGATGACCTCTTGTAGTAATAGCTTGGAATAAACCTTGTGTACCATCTTGTAAAGCACCTCCGTCAGTACCACCAATAGCTCCAGCGTCAGCGTGAGCAGTTTCAGCTTCTAACATAGTCATTTCTAAGTAATCAGCAAATCTAGCTCTTGTGTCACCTTCAGCTTTTAAATACCATAAGTAACCGTTTTGCCCTTCTTCTCCAGATATTTCTACCCAACCAATAGAAGTAGCATCAGATCCAGATACTTCGTAGTAATCTTTCATGATGATATGCTTGTTTGAGTGTGACTTAAACTTTGGAGAGTTAGCAGAAGATCTACCATCAGTTCCTTTTTCAAACTCAGAACCAATAACTAAAACTCTAGTAGCTAAACTCGTTGAAGTTGAATTTAACGCGTCAGCATCAACCATGTTTGCGTCAGCGTAAGCTAATACAGTTATATCAGCACCAGACACAGCAGAAACATAACCTTTTGCTGTAGCGTTTGGATTAGACATAACAACCATGTCACCAACTCTAACACCGTGATCTGAACCAACAGAATTTCCGTCAATATCATTTTGAATTGTGTAAACATTGTTAGAATCTTTGTAAACCGCTGTATAAGCTAAATGTAATCTACCTTGCTCTGACCATATAACTCTATCAGCAGCAGAAGGCTCTTCAGCTCCAACTTGAGCTAAGAAACCCGCGATAGTTCTCTTACCATAAATCTCAGCTTCTTTTTCCATAAGATCTGGTAAATATTGTTGCGCCCAACCTTCAGTAGCAGACGATGTAAAGTCTACATAGTTAGTCGACAACGTTTGTTTTCTTGGGGCAGCATCTATCCCCGTTGCACTTGTAATTGCCATTTTTTAATTTTGTTTTTTAATTAATACTTATTTTTTTTTAAATTTAAACGTAGGGGCCGAGCTATCATTTAACACTTTAAACTTTAAACCTCCACTATTCGTATCGTCTCCGTGTGAACCTCTAGGTGACATATCGATGTTTTTAGATTTAGCCATGCTGTCTTTTAAAGCATCAGCTTTACCTTGTTCGTAGAAGTGCTTAGCTATAGCGTCAGCATTGTTCGCAGTAAACATTGATTTATGATAACCAGCAGCGTCTTCAATTTGGTTGTTTTCATTCAAGAACTTCTTGATAAAATTATCCATATTACTTTGGTTTTCTTTTACTTCACTAACATCCTTAACATTAAACCTATATCTTTTGTCTCCGACATTATATTCAAAACCTTTGAACTCGTCACTAAATAATTGGTCTGTTTTGTTTTGGAAAGTAGTTTTTGCCTGCAAACGAGCTTTTTCTTTTTGCTCAGACTCTTTGTTGTATCTATTAAAGAAATCAATAGCTTTCTGTTGTTCGTTTGTTAATTTACTTCCAGCCTTAATATCTTCATAGTATTTGGATTTATACTCTTCCAGTTGAGTTTTAGCGTTGGCAACTTGCTCTTTTAACGCTAGTTTTTTTCTTTTTATATCTGTCTCATCTTCTTCTTCGTCATAAGAAAATTGATCATTCATCATGAAATCAATTTCATCTGGTTGAAGATGAGGTTTAGTTTGTTTGTAATACTCTCTTAATAAAGTATGATTATCCATATCAGAGTAATCTCTATTAAGTTGTACATAGTCGTTTAGATCACCACCAGTCTCTTCCATGAAGCTCATTAACTTCTGTATATTCTCTGGTAACTCTGGTTGTTTTATTTCTTGTTTTACAGGTGTTGGTGTAGGTGTAACTTCTGTTTTTTCTTCATTAGTAATCTCTTCTACAATAGGAGTTTCTTTTACTTCTTCTTTAACAGGAGTTTCTTTTACTTCTTCTACAGCTTCAACAACTGGTGTTTCTTCTTTAACCTCTGGTTTCTCAGCTAAATCAACTTTTGTTACCTCTTCTTTGACTTCTGGTTTTTTAGTTAAATCAACTTTTATAGTCTCATTAACATCTGAAAACTTTTTAGGTTTTCTTTTAACTTTAATTTTTTCTACGGTATTATCTACCTTTGGCTCTTCAGCCTTGTTTTCTTTTTTTGCCATAATATAATATAATAATAATTAATAATTTTTATTGAGGGTCAAAAGCACCTAGCCTCATACCACCACCAAGTACATCATTACCAGAAGACTCAAAGCCTTTTGCTTTTTCTGCTTGATTTTTTACTTGTTGTGTTTTAACTTGGTTTTGACCTTTTAACGTTTCTTTTGAAAGATCTTTTTCTTGCATTTGTTCCATCTCCATTTTCTTCATACGTATGTTCAACTCAAACTCGTGGTCCATTAGCATCTTCTTCATATCAGCTTCAGCTTTTAATTTAGCAGTTGCCAACTCTGATTTTTTAGCTTCAAACATCATTTCGTTTTCTAAAGCCGCTTTAGATTTTTGCATTTCAGCTTGGGCCGCTGCTTGTTGTTGCTGTGCATTAGACTCGGCTTGCGCTTGCATATTTTGCTGTTGCATTTGCTGGTCTTTTTGCATTTTCTTTTTTCTACGTATTTTTAAAAGTTGATTTGCAAGTTTTATATTTTTTATTTCTCTTAAATCAATTACATCTTCTAAGTCTATTGTTTGTTGAGACAAGGCTGTTTGTATATTGTTTTCTAACAACTGCTTTTCTTCTTCATCTGGTGCTAACTCTAAAAATATACCAAAGTCATATAGATGTAAGTTTTTCATTTCTTGTAACGTAGCTACATTATGAGAACCTATAGCTTGTATAAAAGCATTTGCGGTTGGAGAATATTCTAATATATCTGATATTCTTAAAGATATTTGCTCACATATCTCTTGTGTTAAAAACGCTCCACCTTGTAATATGTGTCTAGTAGCTGTATTACTATTTGCAGCTGCTAACTTCTGTACACCGACTAAAGCCTTTGGATCTGGTGTAGCCGCATCTCTAGCCTCGTTCAACCCGGTAGTATCTCTAATCATTTGCAAGTAATAATTGTATGTACCAATTAAACTTTGCATTTTAGCACCACCACCTGACTGTATTTCTTGAATAGGTATTTTACCTGGATTAGGAGCACCATCTATTGTTTGCGATCTACCAATTATACTACCAGTTTGGAAGAACATGTTTAAGGCTTCTTGTGGATTATAGTTTGTTCCGTTACCTAAATCTATCTCTGCCAAACCATCAGCATCTAAATAAATACCATCAGGTATCATACGTGACATTACTTGCTGTAGTTTCAAGTGTGTTAGCTGTATCATATCTGCAAACCCAGTTATTCTACTAACTAAACTTTCTATCCTACCCTCATACATACGTGGTGCACATATAGAATAGTTCATTGTTACTTTAGTAAAATCACTTTTAGGACGCATCATGTTTTTAGCCTTACTCCATTTAAGTAATTTACCAGTGCCTAATATTAACACACCCTCGTATAAACACTCTATCTTTCTACCTAGTCTTTCAAACGCTAAATTCTCACCTACGGGTGGGTTAAAGCTATCGTCTTTTTCTATAAGTTTTTGTAGCCCAACAGATGTTTCTTTTAACTTGTACACTTCGTGATTGAAAGTTTTATAGTTAAAGTACAATACGTCTATTTTATTTTTATCTTCTTCATTATAAGCTCTACGGTTACTGTATCTATAGTTATGCTTATAATTATTTTCTGTTATTTCTTTTAACTCTTCGTTAGATATATTTGGAAATTGTTTTATCAATTCGTTTACAGGGACTGACTTTACTTCTCCAACATAATACAAATCATCAAAATAAGGTGATTCAGTATAAGAGTATACTAGATTAGCTGGATCAACGTAATCAACCGTAACACCTTCAGAAGTATTAAAAGAAGTTTTACAAGCACCAATACCTAAAACAGTTAAATCATATATTAATCTTCTTCTAGTTAAATCATATTTGTTACCGTCTAACAAAGTGTTTATAGCTTGTTCTTCAGCTATCTCAACAGACTGCTTATAATTTAAAGACATATGTAAGTCTAATTCTTCTTGAGTCTCTGGAACATCTTCACCCTTGTTTTGTGTAAAGTCCATGTTCATTAAGTTTTGAGCCATTTTATCAAACTCTTTAGCTCTCATGTCTTTTAAAACTCCCTCCATATAAGCAGTTCTTTTTTCTACTCCGTATGGATCTTGAGAATATGCTTTTATAGAGTATTGTCTTTCAGATATACCGTTTACAACAATATCTACAAATTTAGGTATAATTGGAACTGGTTTCCAGTCTAGGTTTAAATAGCTTAAGTCACCATTTATTGATAACTCATCTTTGTATTTTTGTATTGATTGTTCTCCTCTAGCGTATAGTCTTAGTCTGTGGAAATTATTTATATGGTTAGAATATCTATTCCTACCGTTTCTTTCACCATCAAACCACTCGGCCTCAATAGCTCTAGCTACTTTTAGACCGTACTCCTGCGATGATTTTTCTATATCGCTAACTACTTGGCTTGGAAAATTATAGTTACCTCTCATATTATTCTTTAATTAATTTGGACATACCGCCTGTATTAGAATATCTAGCAATATTTATGTTTAATTTTGGTTTTTCTATTATTGCGTTTGGAGCATACAAATGTCTATTACAGGCCATAACAGCTAATCCACTACTTATTGTTGCGTCAAACTTTGTTCTTTTGTTTATATCAAATCTAGCCCAATCATTTAGTGTGTTATTAAAATACATGTTACCGTAATTACCATCGCCTAAATGACCCACGTGCTGTTGTATATACATCTCTATAGCGGCAGCATGAGCTTGTTTTATATCTTCACTTGAGTTTGGTATACCGCCTATCTCTCTTTCTGTTACCGATAGTTTGTTCCAAACCTTGTCAGGTCTATTCATACTATAACCTCTATAACCTCTACGTCTTAAATAGTATAACAACCTTGGTTTATTATTTTCTGCTAGTAATGGCATACCATAAAATACTAGCGACATTAACACATCTTCAAAAAATATTTCAGCTGTTTGTGGTCTAGCTATATACTCTAAAAAAAACTGATTAGGTGGAGCGTCTTCCATGCTAAACTTAGTTAACCCGTGCAAAGCACCATTAGAACCTCTACCGTCTACTGTTCCTGATATATCATAACTGTCACAACCGAAAGCACCCATGTGTTCGTTTGCTGGATATTTAATACCACCTTTGACTATTATTTTATTTTGCAGGTGTTGTGGTGGTGTCCAGCTAATTTTAAATCTACCCTGTGGGTCTGGATAAAATATAACCTGTGTGTCTTTAATACCGTTTACCCATTGAAAGTTACCGGTATTTACAACAGAGGAGCTACCTATACCCTCGTTATAATCTATTTGTTCGTATAACTTAACTAGGTTAAATATACTATTTTTTGTTTCATCTCTAAACGCGTGTTCTTCAGTTCGCGGAAACTGTCTGTAAAACTCATTTAAAGCATCTGGATCTCCTTTTAAACCCTCTGCTTCGTTGTTCCAGTGCTCTATTATTCCTATATCTATTAGTTCACCATCTGGTCCGAGGACATCATCGTTTGGGTTATTAAATACTGGACTTCCGTATTCATCAATAAATCCTTCATAGTTCCACTCCATTGGAATAAAAAGAGAATATAAACCAGATTTTGTCTGTCCATTTCTATTTCGCTTGGTAACGTCAGAATCATTATATAGTTTTTTAAAATTATCTCCACCTTTGTCTAAAGCGTTTGATGTTGAACCCATCATGCACTTACCAACTATTTTAGCACCTAACCTTAAACAAGTTTTAGTAACTCTCCAATTGTTTAATATATTATCTGGTCTTTCCCACTTACCACTTTCATCGTGAACTAATAAATTAAGTTTTTCTCCATCATAACTATTGTCACCAGTATTTTTCCAATCTATAGTTGTGTCTAACCCTTTAATATCTTCAAGCTGTTCGTTTGTTGTAATCTTCTTTCTTGTAAACTTACTAGCTGGTACTCTATAAGCAAGTTCTGACTTTGGTCTATCCATACCGTCTTGTATCGGTTTGAAAAAGAAAGGATAGTTAATACTAATTGGTACAACTTTATCAGTAAACATTTTTTTAGCGTCAGCACCTGATTTAGATAATATACCATATCTACTATCACTTGATATTGTAGCTAAATTAACTGTTTCAGCTGAAGACATAAAACTAAAACCAGAACGCCTGTTTTTAAGGTAACACATACCATAACATCTTTTATCTGCTTTACAAGCTTCCCAGAATATATAAAACAGTCTATTAGCTTCTCTATAATCTGGAGCCCCAACATCAATCTTGCTCCATTGTAAATACATGTAGTGTGTGCCTGTTATCCAAGTTGGTTTACCGTTATTCATAAACCAAAAGCCCTCATCTCTTCTTTTAAACTCCTCGTCTATATAATCGAACCATTGATCTTTACTTTCTTCGGGGTAAGCTCTCCAGTCGAATATGTTTTTAATTCTTTGTAGTTCTTGAGGATAATCTATTTTTTTCCACTTATTTTCTTGCAGTCCATGTACTTGCACGGGCACAGGTGGTAAAGCAATGCGCAAGTTTTGGATTTCAAGTATTTCACCAATTTTACCAGTTTTTGATATAACGACAATATCATGTTCTTTATTGTATCCATATTTCCATTTTTTACCACGGTTTAAACGTGTGATTGTTGTTTTCTTTACAGGTTCTATGACCTTAACTAAACTTTGACTGTACATTACTTAGATCTACCTTCTGCGAATCCTTTAAAGACTTTTTTCTCTGCCTTTTCAGGTGTTTTGCCCTCAAGGATGTTATTTTCTTCTTGAATTCTGTTAAGTATTTCAAACGCGTCAAATATTGCTAGTTTTTTAGTAGCTGCAGCGTTCTTCAGTCTATCAGCAGAAACATCATCTTCTGTATTAGTAATAATCTTTTCTCTAGCTACATTGATAAGTTCTTCAACTGCTTTGTGCCCAGCTTGGATTATAAGCTTCTTCGTTTCCTTGGTATTCATATTTAATTGTAATAAATTTATTCATAACTCTATATAAACGTTTACCGTCTATAACAAACTCGTAAGTTGAAAAAGGTGTAAATCCTACAAGATCACCAATCTCATTAACACCGTCGGTATACTTAACTATACCTACACACTGTTCTTCTGTCTCTACATCTAACGAGTTTCTTTGTTTTATAGGTTGTACAAAACAGTAACCATCTGTAGCTTTCCACTTGTCATTTCTTTTGTATAAAAATATTTGATCTTCTTTTATAAGATAAGTATTTTCATTAAAAAAACTTCTACTGTTCTTTTCTCTTCCCTTGACATCAAGCCATCTTCTAAAAACGTTATGGTGAGTTATAATAGTATCTCCTGGTTTTATTTTTGTTTTATAAGCTGTAGGTACAGATTTAACAATAGCTTCTCTATTTACAAATTGATGATTAAATATTTCAGTGTTAATAATAAGATCTTTATCACCAACTTTAGTTATATTGTTATATCTACTACCTTTTGGCTCTATAACAAAGTCAAAAGGTGCTTTCATTAGTACTCTAAATTATATTCTACAGATATTGCCATGTTCTTGTTAAAGTCTTTCCAAGGTAAAACGTCTTTATTCTTTTTTATATATATAGAATACTTATCTTCATCTTCAACAATATTAGATATAGTATGCCCACCATAAACATCTTGGCCTACAGCGTAGTGCATAGCGTTTTCCTTATAGTCTTTACCTACGGTAATTTTTCTAATTAATTTTGCCATTGTTCTCGTAATTTATAGTACCATCTTCAATATTAATATCAGCCGTACCATAACTCTTTTCAAGTCCTAACTGCATGTCACGTAAGTTTTGTTGCATTATTGTCACGTGATGTAATAGATTATGTTTCTTAGTTTCAAAGCTACCTATTTCTAGTTGAGCCCTGTTTATGTTATCAATAATTGATTGTACTTTATTTAATTCGTCGTTAGTTATTTTTGAAGGCTTTTTAGCCTTCGGTGTTTTTCTTTTTGCCATTTTATTTAATTTAATTTAATTATTTATTTTTTTATCCAGCAGCGTTGTTAGTACTAAATGTAGGTGCATTAGCCCCAGCACCAAGAGTACCTACATAGCTGTTTATTCTATCTGTAACAGTAGTACCTGTTCCTTCGTTGAAAGGCCAATGTGCTATAATTGTACCTACGGTGTTAACGTTACCTGGGTTTGATGATCCACTATTGTAAAGTGTTGTAACTTCACTAGACGATAAAACAGTTGAGTATACAGCAAAGTCATCAAGATAACCATTATAGTCTGCGTTACCATTAAATGATGTACCAGCTAAAAACTCTACACCACCAGCACCATCTTGACCAAGTGTACCGTCAGCAGTGTCATCAAAGTCTCCGGTTAAAGTAGCTGTTAATGTTGTAGTTGTTCTTAAACTACCATCGTAATATAGTTTAAGTTCGTTTTCACTAGCTCTATCCCAAGTAACTACTATATGATGAAAGTTGCCATCTCCCTCTTGCGTGCCCGATGGAGCATAGTTTGCTATTTTGTTAGCACCACCCGCTCTATATGTCCCTGTAAAACTATCATCACCGTGCTTATACTGTAGTTGTATTCTATTGTTACTGTCTATAGCGAAGTCCCACATTTGTCCATTAGCGCCAGTTGTGTTTACTCTAGCCCATATAGATACAGAACCTGTTAGTTTAAAATTACCATCAGCTAAAGCAGTTTGAAAAGCAGATGTAGTAAAATCTATTTCGTCATTAGTTCCGTCGAATAATATAGAGTGGTTTATTTCTGTATCTATACCACCACCGTAAACTAAACTAGCGCCTAATCCTAACATTATTCTCCTATATAAGCTATAATTCCACCTCCAGAAGAAACATCTATTTCAGTCCAGCGGCCATAAATAGTTACTCCCTTTGGAAACGTAACTGAATCTACAACTAAACCTTCTGAACCAGATATAGCGGTTTCACTACCATCACTTAAATTGTGAGCAGCTACTTCAGTACCTATGTACTCTAAACCTGCAATTGCCGTGTTTGTGGTATCAGCAACTAAACCTCCAGATGCGTCAAAAACAGTGTCAGCTAACATTGTGATAGCAACAAAAACCTTTCCTGTTGGTGGGCTAATCGCATTTTGCCCGTTAGTAGTATATACTGATCCTAATTGACCAAAGCCATAAGCTGTATCTTGTGATATTGCCATAATTTATTTTTTTACTTTTTCTAGTGATCTACCACCAAAGTAAGCACCGATCACTGTTATTAATACTAATTGTAATAAGTCTACCCATGAAGCTTTAACTTCAAATGATATAACACCAGCATCGATAAATATTAACAACACTGTTGATACACATAAGAATATTAAAACTAATGGTCTTATATTTTTTGATAACCAAGAATCAGATTGCATATCAACCTTCCATCTTTCAGTTACTTGCTTTTGCATCTCAGCTTCGTAACCCATTATCATATCTTTTATTTTTCTTTCAGCTTCAAGCTTTTCTTCTTTAGAAGTGTGTAGAGTATCTATAACACCACCTACACCTTTTACTAATTCAGTAGCTCCACCTGAAAATATTTTACCTAATATACTCATACTATTCTTCTAAAGCTCCTTCTACTGCCTCGTCTACTTTTTCATCTACTTTTTGAGCCATTTTTTCTTTAAGACCTCCTGCAGCTCCAGCGTCACCTCCACCACCTTTACCACCGAATATTTTACCAGCTACACCACCTAGTAATCCTTTACCTTTGTTCATTATATTTTTACCAAACTTAGTTTTTCCTAATGCTCCAATACCAGCACCAATTAATCCAGCTCCTAAAAACTTATTTGGACTGTCACCACTTGTTTCCATTTGAAATGCAGAAGAAGGTGATCTACCATCTTTTAAATTTGGTGTTTCTGATTTTTGGTTTATACCAGGAAGGGTGTGACCCTTCATTTTAAATTTTGCTTTTGATTTTCTTGCCATTTTTATTTATTTTTTTTTGTAGCTTCTTTTTTAGCTTTCGTACCTACTTTGTACGCTAATTTTTCCCATGGAAATGATTTATCACCTTCGGGCTTCCATGACCCCTTATATTTTATTTTACCGTCTTTTCTAGGATATTTATTACCTCTCCAAGTTACAGAGTTGTCATCATACCCTAACTCACCAGTTTCCATACGTAGCATATGATCTCCTTCGTGAGCAACTACTTCCGCTTCTAAAGGACTATTTTTAGGTATGTCTTTACTAACAAATATTGTACCGTCATTATTAGCTTCACCAGCAATACCATTACCTAGTTTTTTTCTTTTCATTTTAAACACTAGATCTTTATGCTCACCAGTACCTCTTACTATTGATTTGTTAATCTTAAATGCCATAGTTACTACTAGTGTTTATGTTTAACACGTTTTCCTCATCACCAGGTGTTTTTACTACTGCCTCGGGATCTGTTGTTGATCTTTGATAATCTAACTGTTCTTGAGAAAGTTTACCTCCTCCTGCTTCTTCTAATTCTTTAAATTCTTTTTGTTTTCTTTTTTTAGCCCTTCTTTCGTCTATTCTTTTATTAATAGCTTTCTGCTGCTCTAAACTAACAAAATCTCTAAAACCAGGTATTTTAACACCTGTTGTAGTGTAGCTAGCGGATGGGTCGAAGTTAAGACCAGTATAGCCTGGATCATCTTCTTGCTCTAAAGGTGACTTTTTATCCATCTCTTTTATATGCTTCTCTACAACATCAGCTTGTTTGCCGTGCGCTTTTACGGCATTTCTTAATTGATTTACTACCTCTTGGAGGTTTTTGTATTTCATTTTAAATCCCATAGTTGTATTTTAGTTTTTATCGTCGTCGTATTTTTCTAAATCACTAAACTTACCTTGATCTGGTGCTTTTACAGGGTTTTTGTAGTAGTATTTTATTTTTGTACCATCACCTTTATCATAGTTTACATATTTTCCTTTTGGCCCTATACTTGGTTTTAAATCTAACCGCCCTTCGTTGATATCAATACTTTTAACTGCCTTACCATCTATAGTGTACACTACTTCTGGAAATTTAGGGTTTTGTGATCCCGGTGTGTCGTCTTGTTTAAATGGACCATCAGGTTTATTGCCCATATTAAACACTTTATAGTTTTGTAAATTATTGTAGTTCTTTGCAGGCGAAGATCCTTGTATCATAGGAAAGCCTTTCATTTTAAATGCCATATTATCTGTCTTTATCTTTTATCATATCATCTATAGCTTTATTATAAACTTTATCTGTATATGATTTGTTATTATAAAACTTACTTCTCTCTGAAGTAGGTAGGTCTTCTTGTCCTAAAAGTATTCTATATATTCTACTTATTAACTGAGAACATTTGAACGAGGTTTTAAACACCGAAAACTTTATTGTAGTTCTGTTTCTGTGTCTCCAAGTTTCTATCCAACCTTCTCTTCTTAGTTTTTCCCACCGGTTTTTATCCCAGCTCATGGTATAAGTACCATCTATAAATTCGTTTCGTGTAAATCTTCCTTTACAATCTAAGTAAATTAATAATTCTAAATCTGCATCTGTTAATCCGTAAGTCTTACAAGCCCACTTTCTTGTGAGCCTGTAATACTTAAGGATATTCATTTCACGCAGATCTTGCGCGGTTAATCTCATTTAAGATTAAGCACCATCAGTCCATGCAACTGCGCTTATTTCTGTAAATGGAGCTGTAGATGCTTTAATAGTAAGCGTGTTATTACCACCAATACTAGTTGATGACATGTACTCCGCTAATCTTAAAGCAACTTCGTCAGATTTACCAGATGTAACTGTTAAATCAACGTTACCATAAGCTGCTACAGCTGGATCAAAAGATGTGATATATATAATCACCGAAGTCGCATCAGCTACTTTAATGGTTTTGATCTCTGAAATAGGTACAATGTGTTCGTCTGTACCTGCAGCGTCAACAAAATGAAACATTTTCATAATTGTAATTTTTTAGTTAATAATTAGGTTAATTGTTTGTTTGTTTTAAGTTTAAGGTTTTTGGTTTCTGGCTTAGGTCTAATCTATAAGTACCACGTCTTGTTGTTTTATAACGTGGTAAAATTTATCTTTATGTTGTATACCGTGGCCTGCGTGTTTATCGTAATATATAACATCGTTAATACATACTCCTTCTACAAGATTACCAATAGATATAACTTTAGCTTTTAAGTACCTATTGTCATCATCTACACTTTCTGTTAGTATTAATCCACCAACTTTCTTAGGCTCATCTTTTATTTGATCTATGATTATGTAATAATTAACTGCCTTCATTTAGTCTAATATTTGAAATTACACAATCAGCGGATATAATAGTAGTTACAACAGAAACGGCATTTTTAAGTGCTGTCTTAGTAACAAGTACTGGATCTATGATACCAAACTCTACCATGTCAACCTCTTTACCAGTTACAACATCAATACCACGGCCTTCAGCAAGTTCTCCTTCTTTTTCTATACCAGCGTTAGATAATATAGTTTCACAAGGAGCTGTAATAGCGTTTAATAGTATTGTTTCACCTATATTCTCAGAGCATACTCTTTCCGATGCGTTTAATAGCGCTACACCACCTCCTGGTACGATACCTTCTTTTAAGGCCGCCTTTGTGGCATATATAGCATCTTCTACTCTATCTTTCTTTTCTTTTAGCTCTACTTTTGAATCAGCACCAACCTTTATAACACCTACAGAACCTGATAATAAAGCTAGTCTTTCTTCTAGTTTTTTCTTTATATAACCGTTCTTTTCTTTTTTTATTAGTTTATGTACTTCTTTTATTCTTTCTTCTATCTCTTGATCAGTGTCTAAAGTAGTTATTATAGTATTTCTGTCTTCGGTAACAGTTTTCTTAGCTTCACCTAGCACATCTAGTGATATACCGTCTAAATCATCACCTAGCTCTTCGTTTATAACAATGGCATTTGTTAAAATAGCTAAATCTTTTACAGTGTCTCTCTTAGTAGGACCAAAGCCTGGTAAGTCTATTATGTTTACTTTGATATTACCTTTAACTTTATTCATTAAAAGCGCTGACTTTACCTGCTGTGCTACTGAAGCTACTATAAGTAAAGCTCGGTTTTGCTTAATTACGAACTCTAATACGTTTTGTATTTTTCTAACGTTAGGTATTTCTGACTCTACAATAAGAATATATGGATTTTCTAGTACAGATCTTTGTTTTTCAGTATCTGTTATAAAGTGAGGTGATGTTAAACCACACTCTATTTGCGCTCCATCAACAATCTCAACGTAAGTTTCTTCTGTTGGTGACTCTTCCATTAAAACTACACCGTTTTCACCTACTTTTTCGTAAGCTTCTGATATAATTTTACCTAATTCTTTGTCGTTATTACAGCTAATAGCGCTAACATTGTGTAACATGTTACCTTTTACGTCTATTTTAGCGCCATTTAGGTAATTATTTACTTTTTCAAGACAAGAATTGATACCTTCTTTTATTTCTCTTATAGAAGTACCATGGTATTTTTCGTGGTTAACTTGTTTTATGAGGGCTTCAGCAAGAACTGTAGCTGTAGTAGTACCATCTCCGGCTTCTTTTACAGTATTTCTTGCTGCTTCTTTAATAAGTGTAGCTCCCATGTTTTCAACCGGATCAAACAAGACAACAGATTCTGCTACTGTTACTCCGTCTTTTGTGATAACCGGTTTACCGCGTCCATCTTCGTATATTACGCACTTACCAGAAGCGCCTAGTGTGGATTTTACGGCTTGTGCTAGCTTATGAACACCAGCAATTATTCGTTTTTTAGCGTCATTGCCAAAGTTTAAGTCTTTGACAATCTCGCTAGGTAGATTGTATTCCATATTTTATTAAATTAAATTAAATTTTTTACGCGTTCTATTAGTTATGAGTAAACTGAGACCGTATTAGATTCATCTGTTTTTGCCAATTAGCAAAATCTGCGTCTGACATATCTGGATTATTATTTTTCCACTCGTTTAATTCTTGTTGTTTCTGTATTAACGCTTGATTTTTAGGTGTGTCAGCAATGTTACCATAAGCTATAGATTTTCTCTTATCAGATACACCCTCTAAATCAGAGATATTAAACGTAGGCATTCCACTAGTACTTTGTGTAGTCTCAACTTGACTAGGAGATACAGCTCCACCTATATTAGCACCTTTCATCATTGATTCTTCAACCATTGATCTTTCAACTGGTGGTTTTACTGGTTCGTCCATTAATCCTTGTAGTTTTTTTCTACGCATTTCTGCCATTGGATCTCTTTCTGGTCGTTCCAATCTAGCTTCACGCTGTTGCGGTTTATCCATCATACCTGAATCTGTTTGTCTACGTCTCGCTATTCTAGGCTCTTCCATTTTTAAAGCAGACACAGAGTGCATTGGAAAACCTTTTTGTTTATACGCCATATTTTTTTTATTTAAAAGTTTTTATTACTTTAGGTCCTTTTACAGACTCTAGTTTCTTAGAAAAGTGCTCGATGCTACCTTCAATAGCGGCTTCGGCACCTTCTATTGTTTCTCTTCTTGTTACCGCGTGCCAATTATCGGTTTCTGGTTCAGACACTTCGGTTTGATAATAACCATTAGCTAATTGAGTTATCCTCCAGTTCTTTTTATCTGAAAGATGTTTCCATTGGTTAATAGTTTTTTCATTAGGTTTTTGGTTGCCAGTTAGTGTACTGGTCTTGTAATACAAATAGGTCATTTTGGTTTTATTTTTGGTTAATAATTATTTTGTTATTCTATTCCATTATCACGCTTCCATTTAGCTAATGTTAGCGCATATGTTTTGTCTGTGTGAAATTCTGTTCTTGGTGGCGGTTGAGGTACTTTTTTTGTTTGTCTAGCTTGAGCCTTTTTCTCCATAACATTTTCTACTACAGGCGCTTCGTCTGTTCCACCCCAAGAACCGTCACCGTGTTTCACTGGTGAAGCTCCTACACCAAAGTTTCTCTGCATTGGGCTTCCTTTCATTTTAAATCCTGACATAACGTTTTATTTATGGTTAATAATTTATTTATCGATTGCTTCCCATTAACGCATCTTTAGATCTTATACCTGTTTTTCTAATTCCTCTTTTTGCTTCTTTATAACGATCCATAAAGTTAGTGTCTCCAAAAGGTCCTTCAGATGTTGATATAGCCCTGCTAGCTGCAGACAATTTATCTAATACTGATAATTTTCTTTTTTTATTTTTAATTTTCTCTTGTTCTAAAGGCGACTTCATAGTTACTGGCGTAGGCCTTTTTGTTTTTGATTTGACTGTTGGAATAGGCTCTGAAGGTCTATTTTTTATATCTTTTTTTATTTTTTTAAGATCAGCTCTTACTTTCTTTTTATCAGCCCCTGCTTTTACCGCTTGTTTAGCACGTGATTTCATGAATTTAACATCAGCTTTTCTTTCGCTTTTATCTGCTTTTCTTGCTTTTCTTTTTATTTGACGCTCAGCTCTTTTAGCAGAAATAGTTTTTTCTTTTCTTACTTTTTTATCATCGTCACTCTTAGATCCTTTTTTAGCTGTTTCTACTTTTTTAGTATAAGTACCATCGTCTTTTTTAGTATAAGTGGTATATCTACCTTTTTCCTTTGTACTTCCGTCCGCCGAATGTCTACCACCTTTAGCATACATAATTTTATCTCCGGATTTTGATATTATTTTTTTTGCTTCCATTTGTGCTGGTGATGACTTTTTGTCAGCAGCGGCTTTTTTCATAGACTCAGTAGTGTTACCATCTCCATCGATGTCTGGATAATCTGGTTTAGCGGCTGGGTATGGAGAATTTTTCTTCATAGTAATTCCGTCTTTATCGGGAGATTTAGTGTTTTCTCCATGTTTCATTTTAGCCATAGCTTCTTTCATCTTGTACGATGTTCTCATTTGAGCCATAGTATTCTTAGTTGCGATTTTACCCATTTTGTATGGGTCACCTTTCATTTTAAATGCCATTGTTTTATTTTTTACTTTAAAGTTTATAATTTTGCGTTAGGGTACTTTTTCTTGAATTCTTCATCAAATTTAGTGATAGCTTCTACATACTCACCTGGTACGTCAAAGTCAGATGGTACTGGTCTGTTTTTGTAATACTCACTTCCTTGTCCTCGTTTAAAATATCCTTGAGATACTGCTTTAGTTAATTCTGTCGGATCATCTCCTTTTTCTTCAATTGTATATCTCTGAGATTGTTTTGTTTCTGTTGGTTGTTGTGTGCCCTGCTGTGGTCGTTCACCACCTTGTCCTGCTGGGACTCTAAACGACGAAGGAGGATGTGCTTTGTAAAAAGCTATTTCTGCCTTTCTTTGTTCTCTCTTGCTCAAGCCTCTACCATAATTTTCTCTAATCCACTGTGTTCTTCCAGGTATCGATTTGTCTCCATATCTAAGATTATCACCTTTGCCTTTCGTAAACATTGTAGCGTAATCAGCTTGCTTTTGTTCTCCTTTACTCATAGGTCTTGATGTAAACTCACCACCACTTGTCATGTACCTGTTATCTTTTAATTCATCACTAGCCGTTGGTAGTACATTTCCCGTAAAAGTTCCCTGCTCATCATACTCACTTAAGCTATTATCTTGTTTCATTGGTGATACAGGATCTTTTCTATATAGAGAGGGTCCTTTCATTTTAAACTTACCCATAATATTATGTTTTATATTTCTTTATTTAGTTAACTATTTTACATAGTTACATAGAAAAATATTTATTTAAGTGAAAGTGTGACATTTGGTAGTTACTATATTCTTCTTAATAAGCTAATGTCATAAAAAAACCATATTATAAATATTGGGGTGTAGTGTTGCCCCCCCTCTCCTAGCCCCCCTC
>Ga0208899_1000044_pt1 | contig 61951 bp, 89 predicted proteins | sample VirMetDEL_Nov_24_FD_184518 | JGI IMG/M metagenome (GOLD analysis project Ga0208899, IMG submission 184518) | Aqueous microbial communities from the Delaware River and Bay under freshwater to marine salinity gradient to study organic matter... | ecosystem: Environmental > Aquatic > Marine >... | reverse complement strand
TATGGGTAAGGTAGTAGAATGGTCGATTAGAGATGAATCTATGCACGTAGAAGGCAATTCTAAATTGTTTAAGGTTTACTGTAAGGAACATCCTCGTGTCGTTGACGATGAATTCAAGAAAGAGATTTATGAGATGGCAAAACACGTTGTTCGTCTCGAAGACAAGTTTGTTGAGTTAGCTTATAAGCTCGGTCCTATTGAAGGGCTGGATATGGCTGACGTCAAACAATACATTAGGTACATTACTGATCGCCGTTTATTACAACTCGGTATGAAGACTGTATTTAAAGTGAAAGATAATCCACTTCCTTGGTTGGAATGGATTTTAAACGGTGCAGATCATACTAACTTTTTTGAAAATCGTGTAACTGAATACGAGGTTGCTGGTTTGAAAGGTGATTGGGATGACGCATATAATTTTGAAGAAGAATGCGAGGACGAGGTTTGCGCGATCGCTGTATAAGGAGTTATTATGAAACGATACGCTTGGATGGCGGGTGGTTATTTGTGTTTGGTGATGGCGTATATTGGAGTAGTGACTCCTGGTATCCCATTTAGTCATTTTGTTTTAGGTGCAGCATTTTGTTTTGCAAAGTCAAGTCCTAGAATGCATGCCTATATTATGAATCACAAGCACTTTGGCCCCTTTGTAAATAATTGGACTGAGAAAAAAGTATTTCCACAGAAAGCAAAGTACTTAATGGCTGGAATGATGATGTCATCCTTAGCGATCATGTACTTCACGGTACCTATCAAAGGTGTAATCTATACGGGTATTTTTATGTTATTGGTTTGTATCTGGGGCTGGAGATACCCTGGGTCACCAGAAGAATATGACAGGAGGGTTGCCGAAGGTAGGAGAATTGCGTGGCTGAAGTAGTAACAAAGAAAAGACATCTAGGTAAAGCAGTAACATGGAGAATCATCGCATCGATTACTACAGCATTGATTGCATGGTTCTTCGGCCTTCCACCAAAAGCAGTAGGAATGGTATTCATTGCAGACCTTATAATCAAATTCATTTTATATTACGGCCATGAAAGAATTTGGTATAGATATATTAGGTACGGAATTGTTAAGGAATAGCCTATGTCATCAAAAGATCATAATCCAAACACCCATGAAGAAAAGGATAGTTGGTCTCGTGCTTTAGTCGATAAGTATGCTAAACAATATCGTGAATATATTTGTCAAAGTTATATAACTGAATTAGAACACATAGATTCTTATGTAGAATTTATGAATTATGATCTTCCCCATGCCAATGATATTTGGAAAAGAATGGTTTATAATGTAAAGAGGCAAGAAAAATATGAGCAATCAAAGCGAAACAACAAAAACAACTAAGATTTACGAAAGCCCAGATAAGGGCAAGACAGTTTATGAGCGAGACTTTGGTGCTCCTCATGAATCAAGAAAAATGATTATGAAAGATGGAGTGAGATTGTATGAGCCAACGGCCTAAAGATTACGCGCTTGTCACTACTGTGACTTCTGTTAAAAGCATTTATATGATACCAGTTGATTATATTCGTGCGGAAGCAGAGGATCAAAATGTTGATGATGAATTTATTAAAACCTGGATAAAAGATTCAGTAACCTGTGAAGAAGTAAAAGAATCCGGTCAAAGATTCATAGGTGAAAATATTATTGACTGCCATGTCATTAGTAAAACAAGAGCACTACAAATTTTTGAAGAACACAATGGTGATGCTCTTGCTGGGTGGGATGAAGAAAAGAAAATTGAATATCTCAATGATTGGAAAGATAAGTACACCTGGAAACAAAAAGACAAAAAAGATATTACACTATGATTTACATCTATGGAACAGATGATTGTAATAATTGTAAGTGGGCTGTAAGAGATAGTAAAAAACATAAAGAAGAGTACACTTATAAAAACGTAACCTACAAAAAATTTTATAATGAAATGATAGAGCGAGGTGGTGATCCTAGAAAGATTCCGCAAATTTGGTGGGATGCTGAATATGTAGGGGACTACAATGATCTAACAAAAAAACTTTTTGAAAAACTATATTAATGGAGAAAAACGTGACGGGTATTCCTAGACATATTGATGAGCGTATTATGCGCTTAATGGAACACGAAAAAGAAAGACAAAGAAAAAATGTCGAATTAATCGCTTCAGAAAACTTTGCTTCATCCGCAGTAATGAGCCTTTGTGGATCTATCTTTACTAACAAATATGCAGAAGGATATCCTGGCAAGAGATATTATAACGGCTGCAAAAATTATGATGAAATTGAAAATCTTGCAATTGATCAATTGAAAGAACTTTATGGTGCCGAATATGCCAATGTTCAACCACATTCTGGTGCCAACGCAAATCTTGCAGTGTTTCAAGCTTTTCTCCAACCTAAAGATACAATCCTTGGAATGGATCTTGCGGCCGGTGGACATTTAACTCACGGTGCGCGTGTAACTTTATCAGGTAAAGTTTATCAATCGTTTTCTTATGGAGTAAATGAAGAAGGCTGGATTGATTATGATGAAGTACACGAAAAAGCAAAACTTCATCGTCCCGAATTAATAATTGCTGGTGCTTCTGCTTATCCACGACAAATCGATTGGAAGCGCTTTAAAGAAATTGCTGATTTTGTTGGTGCTAAGTTAATGGTTGACATGGCACACTATTCTGGTCTCATTGCCGGAAAGACTTATGATAATCCTTTACCTTATGCAGATGTCGTAACATCAACTACGCACAAGACACTCCGCGGACCACGGGGTGGTATCATTCTTTGGAATAACAAAGACTATACTAAAAAAATCAATTCTGCAATCTTTCCAGGAACGCAGGGTGGACCACTCATGAATCAAATCGCAGCCAAAGCACAAGCATTCATAGAAGCCAACACAGATGAATTTTCTCTTTATACTCGACGAGTAATAAATAATGCAATGGAAATGTGCTCCGTGTTCACTTCTCGAGGTCTGAAAGTGCAAACAGAAGGAACAGATTCGCACATTGTTTTACTTGACTTGACTTCTACTGGTCGTAGTGGAAAAGAAGCTGCTGATTTACTCGAAGAAAATGGTATTACTGTTAATAAGAATGGTATACCAAATGATCCAAAAAGTTTTGTAGAAACGTCTGGAATTCGAATAGGTACGGCGGCTATGACGACAAGAGGTCATAACACAAATTATTTTAACGAATTAGCGCATAGAATCGTTGATATTATTAATGCACAATAGGAAATAGAATATGGCAAAGGCAAAATCAGGCGGAGGCCTCGGTCAAGTTACAAGACCTGATCCGATTAAAAAAGGAACATCAATTGGTGATGGAACTAAAAAAATGGCATCAATGAACAAAAGAAAAAAAGCTAGTTATAAAAAATACAGAGGCCAGGGAAGGTGAATCTCGCAGTTTTCATCAATGGAATTATATTTGTAGGTCTTTGTATGATGGCATATGCAGCTTTTATGTATTTCAGTGCCATATATCATATTAAAAAAGAAACAAAGAAAAAGGAATTAGAAGATGAGTAGAAGAGCTGTAATACGAATGGCTTATAAACAAGCTTTTGATGGTGTAAATGGTGAAGGAACATATGCAGTAGATCTTTATGAAAACGATAAGCTAGTCCAAATCAGAGAAGTACCCGGAAAAAGTAGACATTATGCCGAAGACTTGGTTGAAAATTGGGAAAGCGGTATGATTCAATTATTAACGGAGTAAAGTAAATGTACGAATATAGAACAAAATTAATCAAAGTAGTAGATGGTGATACTGTTGATGTTGACATCGATCTTGGCTTTGGTGTGTGGTTAAAAGATGAACGGGTACGTATCATGGGTATCGATACACCCGAATCTAGAACTAGTGATAAGGTTGAGAAATTATTTGGCCTGGCAGCAAAGAAAAGGCTGAAAGAACTCCTTGGTCCAAACCCCGTGTTGAAAACACAAGTTGCAAAAGATGGCGAAGACATGAAAGGTAAGTTTGGTCGTATCCTTGGTGATTTTGATGTCTACTGTCCTGTTACTGATGCTTGGAGACCTGTTACTTCGGTAATGTCAGAAGAAGGTCATTGCGTTCCTTATTACGGTGGATCTAAAGAGGATACTCAAAACTCTCACATGGCGAACCGTGAAAAACTTCTTGAAGAAGGTGTTGTTGACCGAGCTGCTTATGACAAATTGGTGGCAAAACAAAAAAATTAATTTTTCTTTACTTATTCCTTAACTTTTTATAAATAATTTGTAATGGATCTTATAGATTCATTTTTCAATTCAAAGAAAAGGAAAAAACATGAAAAATTTAAAATTAATGCTATTATTAGCTATGTCTACAATCGGAATGTCTGCTCAAGCTCTTGACTTCGGCGGTTCGGTTTCTTTGGGAAGCAATTACATTTTTCGTGGCGCTGCACAGAATGCAGGTAACGCTGCAGCTTCTGGTGAAGCTCATATAGTACATAACGGCTTCTTTGCTCAATTGTGGGCAAGCCAAGTAGATTATGGTACAGACATCGAAGTAGAATACGATGTTATGGTAGCTAAGAACTTTACGTTCGGTGATGTTACTGTAGGCGCTGCTTATATTGATTATAACTACACTGCACTTGACACTTTAAGCGATTTTGAAGAATCTGCTTTAGATGTAGAAGAAGTAGGTTTTCAATTAGCTTATAAAGCAGTGACTGCTAAATATTACATGGGTCTCGATGACGCTCCTGATTACATGGAGTTAGGTGTTGATCTTGGTGTTGCAGATTTGACAGTAGGTGATTTCGACACTGTTGGTCGCCACGCTATGATCTCTAAGACAATTGATGTCGAAGGTGTTGATGTTACCTTTGGCTATCGTTACTTCCAAGGCGAAGACGACATTGCAGATGAGAAATCTGCAGTATTAATGCTTACCAAATCATTCTAATCTGAATGATATAAAGACAAGGCACTTTTGGGTGCCTTGTTTTTTTCAAATATTTCACGAGAATAAAAAACCTATAAAAAACAACCTCTTAAAAATAATAAATCATAACCGATTGTTTTATATACAAATTTTAGTTTAAAAAGTATTGTACTTTTCCCTTCAACTGGTGTAGAATAGCTACTTATTAAATTAATAGAGATTGAGAGGTAAAAGATAGGTGTATATAGCTAACTCCTATAAATATGATTTTTCTGGCCGAAAGCGCAAACCGCGCAAAGTTAAAGGAGAAGTGTATGAAAAATATAAGGCACCAGCGTTTCGTGAACTATCGCCAACAGGTTCAGAGAAAAGCGTATCATATGCAAACCAGAGACTCGCAGAATTTAAAAAATACCCAAGCCGATCAGATTTTACAGGAAGTAAAGGCACGGGAAATAAACAAGAATCTCGAAAATACACAGGAAACTTTGTCATAGGAATTGCAACGCTGCATAAAAGTAATGCAGTTCCTGTTACAAATCCAGAATACGCTAAAGAAATATCGGATATGATTTCTTAAGCAAAAAGAATTTAGTGCAACGCTAAATACCGGCGGGTATACGCAAGAAACTTAAATAATGTAAAGGAAATTGAAATATGACACAAGTACTTAAAGTAGAAGCAGCTCTTAAATCAGGCGCAGAATTGACTGCAAAGCAAATCGCTTCGCGATTTAATGTGAAATCACCTGCTAAAGTTATAAGTTTGGTACGTCAACGAGGTAACGCAGTTTATCTTAATACGCGCACCAACAAAGCTGGTGAAGTAACTCGTAAGTATCGAATTGGTACTCCTACTGCATCTTTGATCGCAGCTGGCTACCGAGCATTCGCTGCTGGAGTCTAAGCAAACTTTAAGGGGCCTTTGGGCCCCACGTTTGTTTGCTTATAAATATTACACCAACAAGAGGATTAACTTATGCGAGGATTTGTAACTCGCTTTATAAAGGATATATCTTATAAGCACTCTGTTAAAATGCAGATTGGCTTATCTGTTCTATTTTTCCTTTTAGCTCAAACCCCTATTGAGTATTTTTTAGCAGTTGCTTTAGCATTAATGGCTTATCTCGATTATGAAGATGGTCATCCTTTAATTTAAGTTAAATGAAATATTTAACACTTGCTACTTCAATAGCAATTGCTTCGGTGGCAGCCTATTTTTCTATAATAGGCTTAGCCACTCTTTTTGCTGGCGCATTTTGGTCAGTAGTTGTTATGGCCCTAATTCTTGAAGTAGGAAAATTAGTAAGCACTGCTTGGCTACACTTTGAATGGGAAAACGTAAACATACTTACCCGTTCTTATTTCATTAGTGCAATTATCATTCTAATGTTTATAACATCAATGGGCATATTTGGATATTTAAGTAAAGCCCATCTCGATCAAAAAATACAGGCAAGCGGTAATAACGATGTCGAAATTAGACTCTTGCAAAACAAAATCAAAAGTGAAGAAAGAAACATTTTATCTGGAGAAACTGTTCTTTCAAGTCTAGACCGCGCTGTACAAGTACTCATTGATTATGATCGAATTCGTGGCGAAGATGGTGCACTTGCTGTACGAGAAAATCAAAAAGACGAGCGGCGGCAAATCGATCAAAACATTCAGGAATCTCAGCAACGAATTAATGAACTGAATATTGAACTTATACCGCTACAGCGCGAACGATTTGCTTTGGAAGCAGAGATTGGACCTCTCAAATATGTTGCTGAGCTCTTTTACGGAGAAGATAATGCTAATGATTATTATGATGTAGCAGTCCGTAGCATTATTCTTATTATTGTGTTGGTTTTTGATCCGCTTGCTGTTATGCTTCTCGTTGTTTCTACTGGCGCGTTTAAACGAGACCGTGAAAGCCCAACTAAACCGCTTATTGACAAAAATCAAATTATGGTGATGAAATGAGAAAAATATTAAAGTTTACTATAGTGTTTATATTATTTTGTTATGGATTGATGGCGTTGAAAACACATTCCTCGCCTGACGAAAGATTGATTATTATCAATGAAGATTTTTGGTCGCTTGTAGAATTCAGTGAGGCGCATTGTCTCGCTCTCAATATCTACCACGAAAGTCGAAGTGATAATCTTGCGGGACAATATGCAGTCGCAGATGTTGTGATGAATCGTGTTGAAAGTGTTCGTTATCCAGACACAGTATGTGATGTGATTTATCAAGGCCGAATGAAGCCCTCGTGGAAAGATCCAGAGAAGATGATTCCAGTTCTAAACAAGTGTCAGTTCTCTTGGTACTGTGACGGTAAAGATGACACTCCACATGAAACAGAAGCTTGGGCCCAGGCACAATATGTTGCTTACTCCATGTTACATGATAAACTTTATAGAGGTATCACGGAAGGTGCCACTCATTATCATACAACATATGTTTCACCTACATGGAATAAGTCATTTTATTCTGTAGGCCGAATTGGATCACACGTATTTTTCAGGGCAGATTAAGATATAAATAATCCTTTGTAATGAAGGTTATTCGACATGATTATATGCGGAATAGACTATAGTCTTTCCAGTCCAGCGATATGTGTTCACGAAGGTGATGAGTGGCATTATGATAATTGTAACTTCTATTATTTTTTCAAATCAAAAACAGAAAAAGATCGAATCGAATTAGATCAATTCCACGGTACGCGATATCCTGAACTTTGGAGTTCTGATTCCGAAAGATATCACAAGATCTCACAATGGGCAATAAAGATAGTAAAGTCTTATGTAATAAACAAAGCTTTCATTGAAGGATATTCGTTTGGGTCTGTTGGTAGAGTTTTTCAAATTGCTGAGAATACCGGTGTTTTGAAATATCGTATAGCTCACCAACAACAAATTCCAATGGAAGTATTTGCTCCAACCGAAATCAAAAAATTTGCAACTGGTAAAGGTAATGCAAATAAAGATAAAATGTATGAATCATTTATTTTTGACACAGGGGTTGACATCTTGGCTCAATGTGATATAATAACAAATTCTAATGCAGTGAATGACATCGTTGATGCGTATTACATTGCTAAACTTGGATTCATGAGGGAAACAAATGATTGTAATATTTAATGGCCCGCCCGGTTCAGGTAAAGACGAAGCCACGAGTTATTTTTGTGACCGTGGCTTTCGTCACCTGTCTTTTAAGCATATTCTTTATGAAGAAACATGTAAATATTTTCAAGTTACAAAGGCTTGGTTCATGGATGGATATCATGACCGAGATCAAAAAGAAGAACCCAAATCAGCTTTAAAAGGTATGTCTCGCCGAGAAGCGATGATTCATGTTTCTGAAAATGTAATTAAGCCAAATCATGGCCCTGCTTATTTTGGTGAACAGGTTGCGAGTGTAATGGAGCCTGATCAAAACTATGCAATTTCAGATGGTGGATTTGTAGAAGAGCTTAGACCTATCATTCAAAAAGTAGGTGAACAAGGCATCCGCTTGGTTCAGTTAGTAAGAGAAGGTTGTTCGTATTCAACTGACTCTCGTAGATATTTTAACGGTGACTTAATGTATGAATATGCCGCAGGATTTACAAAAGACTTTGATGATCAATACGTCCTTCCTGAAAGGTTTAATATCGTAACCTTTAGAATCTATAATAATGGGTCTTTAGAGGCTTTCCATCAGAATCTAAGTGATGTATATGGAGTGATAAAACAGCATGGATGAATACGACACAAAAGAAACTCATTGGAACTATCGTCTAGTAAAGAAAGGAAATCTTTACGCATTTCACGAAGTTCATTATGAAAATGCAAAACCTGTTTTTGTTACTGAGAATCCTGTTCCGGTTGAAGCTGGTAGTAAAGAAGACGCCAAATGGGTTTTAAGAATGATGCAAGCAAATTGGTGTATGCCAGTTATTGATTATGAAACGCTTGAGGAAATTGATGAATAAACTTGAAGGAATGCCTCGTCCTAATGTCATCAATTTGTACGAAGCGCCTGAGAGAATGGAATATACTACTCAGGAATTTGCTAAGTTAGGAATTTCTGACATTAATTTCATACGATTTACTCGTTGGAAAGATGGGGAAGGCGATTGGGAGATTTGGTATCCAAATCCAGGTGTAGAAAAAGGAGTTGCAAAAGGAACTTTTTCTTCTCATCTGCTTGCCATCAAGTGGTGGTATGAAAATACAAATGAAGAGGTTGGCATTTTTTTTGAAGACGATGTAGACTTCACACCAGTACAACATTGGAATTTCACGTATCAAGAGTTTATTAATAGACTTGGGAATAAATGGTTGGCACTTCATCTTTGTGGCATTTATGATCAACCGTGGAATATGTGGAAAGATTATCCAATTATGGCTCCAAGGCGTAGAGAATATTATGATCATGGATTACAATGCTATGTACTTAAAAGAAAATATGCAGAAAAATTAGTTCGTTTTTATTTTGATCACGAACTAGGAGAAAACGTAATCAAATGGCATATGCCATTGCCATTTAACCATACATCAACTGAAAATAATGTTTTGACTGGATTCGGTAGATGTTATTCATTCCCTCTCTTTAACCATAATGTCAATGACTTTGATACAACGAATATATATGGTATTAAGGTTGAATTAATGGCTAATTCAGACGAATACCGGGAACAAGCAAACGCTTCCATTTATTCGTATCAACTTATTGACAGATGGTGGAAGGAAACTGGAACTCATCTAACACTAGATGAAATTTTTAATTACGATCGTCAAGAAAGTAAAAAATTTATGGAAATTGAATTATGAATAAAAGTGAAATTGAAGCAATGCTAAAAGAAAACGTTTGTACTGTTAAATTTGAAAAAGTTAACGGTGAAAAGCGAACAATGAAATGTACTCTTGTAAAAGATCTTCTTCCTGCCGTAGTAGAAGAAATTGTACACCCAGCAGAAACTCGTTACCCACAACTAAAAAAAGCACGACAAGAAAAACCAAACGTAATTGCTGTCTATGAAATAGATACCGACTCTTGGAAATCTTTTCGTGTAGATTTCATGGAAAGCATTGAGGTAGAAAAATGAGCTGTATATACAAAGGAGAAATCATTAACACAGATCTTTCTGCTAACGCTATGGGCGGAACAGAAATGATGAGACAAAGAATCATAGAAAATGTAGATCCAAATCTACTTAAGAATTTTGCTATTCATCTGTCTCGCCCCAGGGAACTTTATGATGATGTACCTAATATTTTTTATTGTCACGATCTCGCCGAAGATCCAGAAAATTCTATTTTAAAAGACGGTGGATGGGAGCAATTTTATCACTTTGTTTTTGTGAGCTCTTGGCAAAGAGATCAATATATTATGAAATATGGTATTCCATATTCAGAGTGCTCTGTCATTTACAACGCTATAGAAAAACAATATGCTCCTCGCAATAAAGATACTTCTCAAATTCGATTCGTTTATCACACTACTCCTCATCGAGGATTAGAACTTTTAGTTCCTATTTTTGATGCACTTGCTCGTCAATATAACAACATTCATCTCGATGTTTTTTCATCGTTTTCAATTTATGGATGGGAATCGAGAGATGCTGAATATAGACCATTATTTGAACAAATTTCTAGTCACCCAAACATGACTTATCACGGTTCAGTAGATAATGAAACTGTACTAAGAGCTCTTGATAATGCTCATATTTTTCTATATCCAAATATTTGGAAAGAAACGTCGTGTATTGCTATGATAGAAGCGATTAAGAGTCAAATTATATGTGTACATCCTAATTATGGTGCTTTACCAGAAACTGGTGCCAATGCTACTATTATGTATGATTACAACGAAGATCCCCAATTGCATGCTAACTATTGTTATTCTGTAGCAAATCAATTGATTACTACTATTAATAGTGATGCACAGTATTTCAATAAGTTCACTACTTCAGATAGGTTTAACTTAGCAAGAAATAATATTGCTTCGTTTAAAACTTTATGGAACGCCCTTTTAGCAAACTTATCTGAAGAATAAGATGAGCAACGATAACGTCATTGAATTTCCAGGTTTTAAACCACCGGCATCACCAAGTGAAATAGCAGATCGTCTTGTTGAATACAAGAAAAGCTATTCAGATGAGATTGCTGAAATCCTTTGGCAAAACTTACTTGGTGAGCTTACGAGATCGGGGTGCGATCTCAATAAAGACATTGATAAGTATTATCCTCATATGCTCCTTATCCTAGAGTCAATAAGATCGTTACACCTTCTGACAAACGGTATTCACCACGGGTTACAAGATTTTGCTGTGAAAACGATTACCGCAGAAGATATAAAAATAACGGTTGACATTGACGATGAAATAGAGTAGAATAGCTACTCAAATTAAATAATTGGACCAAAAAATGGCTATTTTAGTAGACTATAATCAGGTTATGCTAGCTTCATTGTTTGCTAGTATTGGTAATCATCATAATGTTGCGCTCGACGAAAACCTAGTTCGTCATATGTTTCTCAACTCAATTCGAATGAATCGTAAGAGGTTCACAGAAGAGTATGGCGAAATTGTCATCTGTGCCGATAGCACTAATGTTTGGCGTAAAGACTACTATCCTTATTACAAAGCAAACCGTAAAAAAGCCCGTGATCAATCTGACATGGATTGGAATCGTCTTTTTGAAATTCTTCATATGATTAAAGATGAAGTAAGAGAAAACTTTCCTTATAAAGTCATCGACATTGAAAGACTCGAAGCAGATGATATCATCGGTACAATTGTACATGAGAATGGTACTGAGCTCAATATGGGTAGTGAAAAATTCTTAATTCTTTCTGGTGATAAAGACTATATTCAATTGCACACATATGCAAACGTAGATCAATATGATCCAATACGAAAGCGATGGATTAGACATTCTAATCCAGATAAATACTTAAAAGAACATGTTTTAAAAGGAGATGTTGGCGACGGAGTACCAAACGTTTTGTCAGAAGACAATTGCCTAGCAGTTGGTCAACGACAAAAGCCGATGACCAAAAAGCGTTTAGAAGCATTCCTCAGAGAAGATTCTTCTATAGATTCTGAGACTGCTCTCCGCATACAAAGAAATAAAAGAATGATCGACTTATCTCAAATTCCAAGCGAATATCAAGAAAAAATAAAAAAAGAATATTCGAAAGAAAAAACAATCGGTAGAGAAAAACTATTTAATTTTTTTGTCATGAAAAAATTAAAAAATTTAATGAGTGATATACAGGATTTTTAATTATGGCTAGAAGACCTGCAATTTCTACAATTATTAATGAGCTTCCTAAAATTAAAAAGAAGGAAGAAAAAATGTTGTGGCTAAGAAAACATGACAGTGCTCCATTAAGACAAATTTTGAGAATTGCCTACGATGACGAAAGGGTTGAACTGTTAATACCAAATACCCCTCCTCCTTGGAAAAAGAACTCGTATTTTGATGTAGAAAATATGCTTTATGGAGAAACTCGTAGACTTAAGATTTTCATTAGAGGTGGAGGTTATGATAATCTTAATCCTATAAAAAGAGAATCATTATTCATTAGTCTTTTAGAAGATATAGATAATAATGATGCTGAATTGCTCGTAAAAATGATTCAACAGAAACCTTTCAAAGGTTTAACTCATAATCAATTAGAAGAAACATTTCCAAATATTTATGAAACTAGGTTAGTGTAATGGCCAAAAGATTTAAAAATTTTAGAAACAGCAAAAAAGACTATTACTCAGACGAATGGGGGGATGTTAACGAAGAACGTCGACGAGAAAAGCAAAAGAAAGGTGGTGCTAAGTATCAAAGGCGTAATCGTCGAGAAGAAAAGTTTCAATCTTATAAAGATTGGAGAAACAATTAGTTGACATTTGTCCTTAACTATGGTAGAATAGCACCATAGAAAAGGAAGATATATGATTATGAAAGATAAAGTGATACTCACTGATTGCGATGGTGTTTTATTAGACTGGGAATATGCGTTCACTCGTTGGATGGATAGACACGGTTACCAACCTACAGATACAACTCAATATTCTATAGATAAACGATTCAATTTAGAAAAAACTGAATCTAAAAAACTCGTTCGTATGTTTAACGAGTCAGCTTCTATAAGAAAAGTACCTCCTCTTCGAGATGCAATCAAGTACGTAAAGAAATTGCACGAAGAACATGGATACGTTTTTCATGCTATTACTAGTCTAAGTGATGATGAATACGCTCAGCATTTAAGAACTAAAAATCTGTGCGAACTATTCGGTAATACTACATTTGAAAAATATGTGTATTTGGATTGTGGGGCAGATAAAGACAAAGCTCTTTACGAATATGCGAATACCGAGTGCTATTGGATTGAAGACAAGCTTGAAAATGCAGAGTGTGGTGTTGTTATGGGTTTAAACTCAATTATTATGGCTCATAACTATAATATAAACTCGCCTGCAACTCCTTTAGGCCCCTTTCCAAGAGTAAATAATTGGAAAGAAATCTATCACATGATTACTGATCAGGTATAAATAAAATTATGCCGACATATGATTTTAGAAACTCAGAAACAAATGAGCAGTTTACGAAGCTCATGTCTATTGCCTCGAAAAAAGAGTACCTCGAGGCCAACCCTCATATAAAACAAATCCATACAGGCACCGGTTTTCTGGGAATTGGTGACCCAGTCCGCCTTGGGCTTAAAAAGCCTGATGCGACTTTTCGTGATGTACTTAAAAAAGCAAAAGTCCATAAACATAACACGATAAATGATTTCTGAGGTGGTTTATTGAGAAAAATCTAGATACCTAAACTGCTAACTGAAATCCGAGGAGGTAAGTATGTCTAAACAACAACGTCGACTTTCACGGAAAGAAAAAAGGAGAAATGAAAGTAATTTAAATTACGTAGTAAACAATAAATTTGGTATGCGACGTATTGATCCAATGACGGCATCTCAAGAAGAGATGTTTATCGATTACCGACATGGCTATAATATAGCGGCAATTGGTACAGCAGGTACAGGTAAAACAATGTGCGCCATGTATCTAGGTTTAAAAGACATACTCCAGAATAGAGAGTACGAAAAACTTATTATAGTACGTTCAGCCGTACAAACACGTGAACAAGGCTTTATGCCCGGAAGTAAAGCTCAGAAGGAAGCAGTATTCACAACACCCTATGCAGACATTACAAAAGATCTCTTTCAAAGAGGAGATGCGTGGGAAATTCTTAAACAAAAAAATATGGTAGAGTTCACAACCTCTTCGTTTGTACGAGGTTTAACATTTGATAATTCTATTATCATTGTAGATGAGTGCCAGTCTATGACATACCATGAACTTGATAGTATTATTACACGAGTAGGAGAATGTTCTAAAATCATATTTTGCGGTGACACGAAGCAAGATGATTTAGCAACAAATCGACACAAAATGGATGTTACTGGTTTACCAGAGTTTATTAATGTTCTTGAAAAAATACCATCGTTTAGGGTTGTTCATTTTGGTATTAGCGACATTGTTCGTTCTGGTCTTGTCAGAGAATATATACTCGCTAAAGAAGGTTTAAATCCGGAAAGATACTTAAAGGTAGTATAATGCCATTAGCAGCAAGACAAGGAGATGCAATAGCGACCGGTCATGGATGCGACGCCGTATCTAAGATCGGTCCTGCAGATACAGCTAACACTGCACCAATGCTTAATCAAAATGTTACGATTGAGGGTAAGCTTGGTGCAGTTGTTGGCGATATAATAGATCCAACTCACACAATCGGCTCAAGTACTTGTGTACCTCACACAAATGCAGTAATTATTGAAGGATCATTGAAAGTAACACTCAGCGGTATTGCCGCCGCAAGATTTGGAGACCCAGCAGACGCTGGAACTATTACTGGTTCAGCAACAAAAGTAACAATTGGCTAATTTAAATTATGAAAACTTTTAATCATGTAGATCATGGGATCGTACTCCCTAAACTTACTCGTAAAACAACAGACTCAGGAAGAAAGTATTTCACCGAAGATGGTGATGCTTATCCTTCTGTCACTACTGTATTATCAATCATCGGTAAAAAGGAATTGATGGAATGGCGTAAACGCGTCGGAGAAGAAGTTGCAAATAAAATTGCTCGACAAGCTTCATCTCGTGGAACGTCTATTCACAAACTCTGTGAAGACTACATCGACAATGTAGAAGACTTTTCAGTAAAAGCACAACCTGCAAATCTTTTTATGTTTAACACAATGAAGAGTGTTATAGATAAGTCTATTGACAACGTTTATTTTCAAGAAGCATTTCTCTATTCTGATCATTTACGAACTGCGGGGCAGGTTGATTGTATCGCTGAGTTTGACGGAGAACTTTCTGTTATTGATTTTAAAACATCAAAGCGTGTAAAAACAGAAGATAAAATTCAAAGTTATTTTATGCAAGTAGCATTCTACGCTGCCGCATTTTACGAAAGAACAGAAATACCAATTAAGCAAGGTGTTATCTTAATTGGTGTAGACGATTCAGAACCTCAAGTCTTTAAAATAAATGTTTACGATTATCTTAAAGAATTCTTAAAAACACGTAGAAGATACGGGTATATGTATGAAAAAGAGATGGATCTTAGTTGACAAAAAGAGAGGTATCTTTTTAGGGACTTATTCTCCAGATGAAATAGGTACCGAGTGGAAAGATCTTGTTAAAGTACATCAAAACTTTGAGCAACAACTTTCTTTATACGCTCTTTTTTCAAAACAAAATCCCTATGATTTTGATCATGCTATTACTTTTCCAACAAAAATGTCAGCACAGCTTTTCGCAATGGAAATGTTTGCATCGACTGCTGCTCAAGTCAATATCACCGCGCAAATAGTCGATGGTGATGATAAGTTCATTAATGTTATAGATCTCATCAAACAGGGATATGGCGCCCACGTAGGAACTATGGCTACTCAACTCTGGAATTCAGCAGAAGAAACAATCCATTAAAAAACAACAACTTACCTTGGTTCTAACGCAACTTATTGTTTTCAAAACAAATTTTATTTGAAAAAAAATTGTACTTTTCCGTTCAACTGGTGTAGAATAGCTCCATATTAATTAAATTGAAAAGGAAACAAAGACATGATGAAAACAACAGCAACCGCTGCCTCTTTTGATACCTATGCCGACTATGTCGCTGATCGACGGGCAGCACGTCATCAGGTTTTGCCTGAGACTTTATGGACTGCATTGAAAAATGATGAGTCTTTATGTAACACTCGGGTGGCCGAAGGTTTTGATGCCTTTGAAGCGGCTTGGGAAGTGAAAGATGTTAAACTGGAGAAGGGTGCACGATGAAAGAAATCACTGATGAAGAATACAATCTCTTCAAAAAACTGACTAAGATTTGGTTCCACACACAACCTGATGGGTGGAAAGCTTTCCACCCAGCCAAGAGTGGTTCATTCTTTATATGTGGTGAAGGTGGTGACCACGATGAGAACGGATTACCTGATACTATATTAGTATGTCCTCAAATGGGTGCGAATATTACAGCAATCTATGAAAAGAAAACTATAGGAAGAAGCGGACAATGAAGTGCTTAGAAAAGAAAAGCTAAAGGGTGAAAACAATGAAACTAACAGATAAAGAAATCCTAGACTTTGTAAAAGAAAACATAACAATAGCTAAAGGCATGACTGGCCATATCGAAATAAAAGGAGTGCACTGCTCCATTCGTGGCGATGTTGGTGGCGATGTTGATGGCGATGTTGGTGGTAATGTTTATGGCATTGTTAATGGCTCTTGAAGTTGGAGTGGTAAATTATGAGCGTTATATTAAGCAATAGAATGAAGACACCTGATGGAACAATACTAGAATCCATCAATCGTCACGACTATGTTACGCATATAGATGCTAACGGCAAAAAGTATATGCTAGATGGTGGCTGTGATTATGTTAGATGCTCTGCTAACGGTGATGAGGAAATGCTAACTGTCACCTCAGACGATAGCCATGAAGTGATAAGAGAAGTGGTCAAGTGGGGAACTTACGGCAAGGATGGTGACGAGCCTTTGAGGCATGTGACAATTGCTGGCTTAAACCCATACCACCTTAGAGCTATCTTGGACACGCAGCAGAAGAATATGCGTCCAGCTTTGTACAAAGTGATGCGGGATGAGGTAAAGTTTAGAGATAACTTTTACGAAAACTGAGGATAGCTGTAGATATGAAAGAAATTTCTTTGAGGACTGTATAATGATTACTCATATAGGTGACGATAAAATGATGTTTGAAGTAGGTCAGTTAGTTAAGTTTAAAAAAGATGGTAAGTTTGTTCGAGGCACAATCAATGAAGTGTTTTTTGAAGAACGCACATTCGCTCATGACGAGGAACCAATCATCGAAGGGTTTGCTGTCTCACGAATGGTGGGTGATACTGAATATGTTACTTTTGAAAAGGAGGTATTTATCTAATGGCACACGAACTTGAAATTATCAATGGCGAAGCTCAAATGGCTTATCGAATGTCAAAGGGTCGTCCTTGGCATCATCTTGGAACTCCAGTTGGAGATGATCTGACACCACAAGAAATGATGGTGGCTGCAGGTCTCGATTGGGAAGTAGAAACAGTTCCTACGTTTGCTCAAATTGGATCTAAGCAAGTTCCTACTGGAACTAACGCTTTGGTACGAACTTCAGACAACAGTGTTCTCGCTCCTATGATTGGAGAAGACTGGAAGCCTGTACAAAATGCCGATGCATTTGACTTTTTCTCTGAGTTTGTAAGTAGTGGTGACATGCAAATGGATACCGCAGGCTCTCTCAAAGATGGTCGTATTGTGTGGGCTCTTGCAGATGTACGTGAAGGCTTCGAGCTTTTTGGTGGAGATGAAGTAAAAGGCTATTTGCTTTTTTCGAATCCTCACACTTATGGCAAGTCTATCGACATTAAGTTTGTAGCTGAAAGAGTTGTATGTAATAATACTCTCGTTGTTGCACTCAACGAAGTTGGTAAGCCTTCAGTACGAGTCAATCATCGACGTCAATTTGACGCTAATGAAGTCAAGCGAATTCTTGGCATTGGCCAGGCTAAGCTTGATAGCTTTAAAGAAGCTGCTCAAATCCTTGGTGAAAAGAAGTACACCGATCACGATTTTGAAAGATTCCTTATTAATGTTTTCGGCAAGTCTAACAAAGAAGGAAAAACTCTTTCTCGATCTGGATTAATGGCGCTTGACATCGTTGAGTCTCAACCAGGTGCTGAATTCCGTCCTGGAACTTGGTGGAATGCTTATAACGCAGTAACCTACTTAGCTGATCATCAACTTGGTAGATCTGAAGACACTCGAATGTCTTCAGCCTGGTTTGGTGTTAACGCTAAGCGAAAGGTTGATGCACTCAATACCGCCCTCAAATTTGCAGAGGCGGCGTAGTAATGGATCTGATAGTATATACATTCATGCTCTTTGTTGTCATAGCATGCTTTATTAGTGCAAAAGGTGGATTTGACTTCTTTGATCGTAAGGTCAAAGGGGCCAATGAAGCCTTTAATAAAGCAAAAGTTAAATACTTTGATGGCGATAACACATAATTTTCGTTTAAAAACAACCACTTATGATGGTATATGTGTAAGTGGTTGTTTTTATTAGGAAAATAAAACTTAAAATAATTGTACTTTTCCGTTCAACTGGTGTAGAATAGTCTCATATTAATTAAATTGAAAAGGAAAAACATGACAAACTTCACTATCTACCAACAGCACCTTTCAAATGCAGCAAGTGATAAGCTCAACAGCGTTGGTTGGGATGGAAATTTTGGCGAGTTCAAAGATGCAATTCTATGTCACCGCGATGTTAAGTTTCGTGGTAGCGAGGAATTCAAGCCTCACTACTTTAATCTTTATTCGAAAGTTGCTAAGGTTGAAGCTGAAGATCTCGATGATGTTTTCTTCATTGGCAACACAGGTCGTCCAATGGAGCGTTTATCAGAAAGGATGCATTCAATAAGCATTGGTGATATCATCGAAAGTGAAGGTTCATTTTTCATGGTTGATGGTTATGGGTTTACTCAAGTAGAGGTGGCATAATGGCATATTATAACCACACGGTAGCACCAATAGGTTGTTTTACTGAAAAGGAAGTAGGTAACTACTTTGAATACAGTGTTAATGACACTGGTATGTTTCCTGAGTATCCACATAAGGTGTGGGTTGGCAACACACTCTGTGGAGATCAAGGATTTCGATTTGCTAAAGTCAAGAAGACCGTTGCGTATATCCTCACTGATGAAGAAACGCTTGAAAGATGGTTTTTAAAATCAAATACGGAGTATGCAGTATGATTATAGTTGATCATATCAAGTTCGTTCTTAGTGAAAAAATGGAGTTAATGGAGTTAACCAAGAGCGGTGATTATGATGAAGGTTATCTCGATGCGTTGGATTTTGTTCTTAATTTAATAGAAAGTGAGGATGCACAAGTATGATTAGAACTCGTAGATCTAGAGACATGACTATCAATCTAGATGGTCCAGAAGGTAACGCCTTTATACTCCTAGGGTATGCTAGAAAGTTAGCTAGACAGCTTTGTATGAATGGAGATATGATTGCACTTGAAATGCAAGCTGGCGAATATGATCATTTAGTTAAAACGTTTGATCACTATTTTGGGGATTATGTTATTCTTGAAACCGAAAAAGACTATTTGCTTGATAAATAGTCTTTTGTTTAGTTTTTTTTATTTGAGGAGTGATTGAATGAGTGCACAATGGAATCATAGAATTGTAAAAAAAAAAAGTAGTGATGGTGAACGAGATGTTTTTGCGGTTCATGAAGTTCATTATAATGAACAAATGGAAGAAATTGCAATCACACGAGATCCATCTCCTTTTCTTGGTTCGAGCTTAGAAGAACTGAAAACAACGTTGATTAGAATTCTTCATGGCGCAACTTTACCAACTTTAATTTATGAAGACTTCGATAAGTTTAAAAAGTCTGTGTATCTTACCGGTGGTAATGACGTAGACGAAAGCGGAGAACATTAATGTCTAAAGAAAAAATGATATTTGTTAAAGACAAATATTATGCCGAACTCGAAAAGGGCGATATGATTCGTCTTCCATTTCAAGTAATTCGAGATTTAGAATTAAAAAAGGGCGAAAGAATAGAGTTTGAAGAAGTAAAGATAGCTGAAGGCAATGATTTTGTTCAAGCTTTTACTATAGTTAAATACGAGAAATAATATGGAAGTATTGCAAGAAGTGACTGACTGGGGTGACGAGAAGATTTCTAATGGAATATATTGGGTAGAGAATGGTACTAACTTGGTTGCTTATCAGCCTCTTGGAGGTGAAAAGAAAGTCTTCAATAGGCCGTTAAGAAACTTTTCTAAATCTAGAAGAAAATTCATTAAGATTAAAGAGGAATAATGTCATATTCTGATCAAGTCATGGATCATTACAGTAATCCACGCAATGTAGGTAAGCTGGATAAAGAAGCAAGTGATGTGGGCACTGGCATGGTTGGTGCTCCAGCTTGTGGTGATGTTATGCAATTGCAAATAAAGGTAAATGATGATGGAATTATCGAAGATGCTAGGTTTAAAACCTACGGATGCGGAAGTGCTATCGCATCTTCCTCCCTTCTTACCGAATGGGTTAAAGGTCGCAGTCTTGATGAAGCTGGGAGTATTACCAACTCCGAGATCGCAGACGAACTCGCCCTCCCACCCGTCAAAATCCACTGTAGTGTCCTTGCAGAAGATGCGATCAAAGCTGCGATAGAAGACTATAGAAAAAAACATTTATAAATATACAGACATCCACCACTTTTGATTTAGAGAGTAAGCATGGCTCAATGGAATAGAGATACCCAGAATTTTTTAGGCAAAGATACAACATGGCCAGGTCGTGAAGACTTTCAAGGTGTTGTAATCGCTGACAGGTTTGGAGCAATCACAGATTGGAGACCAGACTTTACTTCAAAGAATCGTTTAAAAACATCTGGTGTTCAAACAATATTCTGGAATTCTTTCAGCGCGTTTGCTGATAACGACACATTCCAAACTACAAGAACTGGCGGTGGTGAAGCTTATATCAATAATAATGCAGCAGTGCCAGAATCGTTTGATCCAACAAACCCAGGTAGTGATATTATCGTAGAAAAATCTGTGATCATGCGAGTCACTTCAATTGGTGATAAGGTTGTCCGACAATCTCGACGTGTCATTCCTTACATTCCAGGTAAAGAACAGTTTGCCTCAATGGCAATTAGATTCGAACCAAGAACAGTTGGTATCCGCAGACGCATCGGTACATTCGACGACCAAAACGGAATGTACTTTGAAGACAGTGGTGATAACTATTTTTGCTGTATTCGTAAGAATGGAGTTGAAACTATTCGGATTAGTCGTGAAAACTGGAACGGTGATAAATTAGATGGTACAGGCCGTAGCGGTATAACATTCGATTTTGCTAAACAGCAATTGCTTTGTATTGAATACGAATGGTATGGCACGGGTATGACTCGTTTTGGGTTTGCTATTGATAATGAATTACATATAATTCATACGGTCTATAACGCGAATAATACTCAAGGCACTTGGACCAAGACTCCTAATTTGCCAGTTCGGTTTGAATTAGAAGCTCTACCTGAATACACTGATAATATTGATCATTACTTATTTCAATCCTCAACATCAGTTGTTGCTGAAGGTGGTGTTGAAGAGCTCGGTGTATTAAATAACTCATTATCAGCAATTAATACGTCGACAAATCCACCCACAATGACCGTGGGTTCTGGTAATCTTGCAGTGGCAAACACCTTCTATCCTCTACTGAGTATTCGATTGAAGGCTGCAGCTCTTGATTCTTATGTTGCTCCTCAGGCGTTTCAAGTTTTCACCGAAGATGACTCAGGTGTGTATTTTGTCGTTGTTCGTAATGGGACATTGACTGGTGCTACATTTGGTATTTTAGATGCGGATTGGGTCGGTGCCGAATTAGATGACGCGGCAACATCAATCGATTTTGGCCGAGATGATATCATCTATTCGGGCTATTTTGCTGGCGGCGCGGCTCCAATTAATATGCCAATCAGCGCTCAATTGCAATTGGGTCGTGTATTCACTAACCCAGGTTCACCAGATTTTGCAGATTTGACTTCAGATGTATATACAATTTGCGCAGCAAGTAAGGTTGGCGGTAAAACTGGTTTTGCATCTATTACCTGGTTAGAACAACCGTAAAATATTATAAATAACATTGCTACAATAACATTATTAACAGGAATGAAGGTATGCGATACTTATTATTCTTTGTTATGGCTATAAGTGCAAGTGCTCTATATGCTGAAGAATCATCTATAGATGAGGATATCATTAAAACAGAATCTGTCACTGATAGCAATGTGAATTCAACAACGACTTCTACGACTACGTTGAAGTCTCCACCCGCATCGGCAATTACACCGACAATCAATACGTCTAATTCAGACTTATGTACCTTTGGTGTAGCAGGTGCAATTCAAACACAGATACTGGGTATTTCTACAGGTACTCAAGTAACTGACGAAAACTGTGAACGGTTAAAGCTTTCTAAAACCTTATATGATATGGGGATGAAGGTTGCAGCTGTATCAACTCTATGCCAAGATACTAGAGTTTTTGATGCCATGATGATGGCTGGAACTCCTTGTCCCTATGATGGTTTGATCGGTGAAGATGCCAAAGCTCAATGGGCTTTGAATGAAGATCAATTGCCTTCTGCTAAACAAGAAAAAGGGATGAAAGATGGTACTAAGACATTACTTGGTAGCGCTGGGGTTGCTAGTTTACTCATGCTTTTGTTACTCTAGCGAGTTTGACACTGCGCCTGTTTACGGGACGACAAACAACGCTGCTCAGTTCGGTTTGAACTGGGTCATGCGAAACGTATTACCACAACAAGCTGGATTGACAGTAAGTCAAGTAATATATCAGTATTCGACTGTTAAAGAAACAGAAGATGATATGATTGTTCACGTGCAGAACGAAAACGCACGAGGGCCCGGCTACATTTTTAGGTCGTCAGATGATTGGTCTGGAATACCTGGCAACAGCATTAAAAAAGCTGTTCCGGTAGATGCCATTGACATATCATACTGGGGGCCTGGATCGATTGAAGTAGAGGGTACAGGAAAGGTAAATGACGCGGGAGTGTTCTATACCTATAAGTATGACCCTTGCTTCGATCCCCAATCTAACCCACAATGCCCAGGATATCAAGATCCTTTCGTTATTGAATTGACTGAGGTGGAAATCGTAGATCCGCTTGACGATGATTTAATACAGGATGAACTTGATCGAAAGGCAATGTTAGATGCCCAAGAAGAAGATGATGAAGAACGTGAAAGAAAAGAGGCATTGGAAAAAAAGGAAAAAGTGGAAAAAACTTTAGAAGCATTAGAAGATTTATTAGGCACGATTAATACAAGTGAATTGAAAAATATGGCTATTATACAGCACCAAATTCTTGCAAATTTAAATCAAATTCCTAATGCTTATTATAGCTCTCTTGTTGGTGGTTCTTATCCTGATAGCGTTGTGCTTAATGGTGGGGATTTACCTACAAACAAAAGAGGTTTGAGACAAGGGATGGCGCAGCAGTTGTTGCATCAAGAACTTGTCAAATTACAGTATGAAAGAAAGTAAACAAACCACAAAAGGGAGAGCATGAATATGCTTAATAAAACAACTATATCATGTATATTATTGTCCTTTTGGTCTTTGAGTTCGTATGCGGAGGATATTCCTATCACTGGTAGTGTTGAATCCAAATGCATTGTGACGCAAGACACGGCTGGAGTTTACGGAAACCCATCACCAGAGTCGTTGACTACGGCTTCGGCTTCAGGTGGTGTGCATCCTGTTGTAAGGTATGATGTAATTCAGGCTGATTATTATATGGCTAAAATTACTCATCCTACTTCCTTTTCCGAAAGCCCTGTGTTGAATGACGTTGTAGATTTCACTGGCAGCACGTCTGTCGACCAAGTCTCTGACGCCAGTATGTCAGCTTATGATACGAACAAAGTGGAATATGATAACGTTACTGAAATAGACTTATCAGTTGCTGGTTCAACCTGGTTCAAGGTAGAATCAACTGCAGACTATGGCTATGACAAAGCGTTTCCAGGCGGACAATATCAAGCAGTCGTTACTGCTGAGTGCATTGCAATCTAAATGGAGAAATAAACCACATGAAATACGTTATGCTATTGTTGATCATTCTTTATAGTGGGCGGGCAACCGCCCACGAATTTACCCCAACATATCCAAAATTGGAGCAATCCTATATGGAGGGTGTGTTGAAGGTGAGTATGAGATTGTTTAATAAGCGTAATGATATTCGTTACTATCAAGTTGGCGTGTATGATGATGATTGGAATAAAGTTCCATTTGTCGTTATGGGCGGAAAGATAATCAACGTTGAGTATCTTGAAACAAAAAATTTTGATGTCTATATTCAATCTAAGTCTAGAAAAAAAGTACGATATATTTGCACTATGTCGAAAACACTTCAAGATGGAAAGACGAAGACATTACTGAAATCGAGGATCTGTTCTAAAGTAAAGTAGATTATTATGCGTATATTCGTTATTTTATTGTTAATGGTGTTACCTGATTTGGTGTTTGGTCAGTCAAGTTCTTTGAACTTAGCTTTACCTTCATCACCAGGTTCTTATGCATCAGACAGAGTCAGAGCAGGAACTTTGGAATGCCAAAATGCCATTGGAGGAGCTACAGCTCTTGAATTTGGTGTGGTCGGTATTTTAAACCAAAACGGGCCTTATGATAATGTGTTTGGTAGTAATACCTACATTAATCCCGATGGCTGGGATCAAAGTGGTATGGTAAAAGATGTTGGCGTATATGCTAAGATCACCATTCCGCTTGATAAGCCAAAGGAAAGGCTTAACTGTAATGAACTTTACAAACTAGAATTAGAGAGAAGAAGACTAGAGATACAAAAATTACAACAAGAGGTCGCGAATTTAAGGCAACTTCAATTCGCAGATGATAACGAGGAGTAAGACATGGCAGAAGTCGAATTTGGAGGGATGACCTTCAAAGGTGGCAAAATGATGGTATTACTCACCGCTCTATCCACCCTAGGTGGTGCGACGTGGGGAGCTTTTGAGTTCTATAAAGACTATATGGATATGAAGGAGATAATCCAGAATATCGATACAGACGCTATAGCAGCTCGAAATAACGTCATTGAAACCAAACTAGACGAGGCTATAGACTATTCACGTAGCATCAAAAACGATTTAAGAGACGATTTTAACCGAATGGAAAAAAACGTTGATCGGATCGAAGACCAGAACAGGGATATGGAAGATAAAGTCAGAGATATGATCGATAAAGCAAATGAGCGGTTCGATAATAAAAGGGAAAGTTTAGAAACCGATACTGAACTAAAAATTAAGGCAGTCGAAGACCGTCTCAATTCTAGGATTCAAGGTGTACTAGACAATCCTCTCGCTGATTAGATTTTCCTTTTAAAGAAAAGGAGTGCAACTCATGCGTGTTAAAGTAACATTTAACAATGGTACAACGATGTACGGTGAGTTGGTAAAAGATGAATATGTGACGGCTTTAGAACCTGACGCTGCATTAGCTTGGGTTATGAATCTCGAACACACATTCATTCCTTTTATTCAACCCAACGGTCGAACAGTTCAATTGAACAAATCGAATGTTGCGTATATCGTAAGAGTAGAAGACGAGGAGGACTAACGTGGCAACCGTTATCGACTTCCCTAAAAGGGGGTCGACTAACGATCCATATAAAAACTTAGTCGACCCCATCATAACGATTCCTTCTAGAAGTTATCCGTTATATTCTACTCACAACGAGATAGTTGTTGATTACAAACCAGAGAGCTATCGTAAAGATTTTGCCCTGGTCTGTTCTGTAGGACTGAACATCGGTTTTCTGATCGGTATCTTGATGATATTGTAATCTAGTCTCAAAACCTAAAGGGGCCTTCGGGCCCCTTTTCTTTTTCTTTATAAAACAATAACTTATATAACCTTTATACGCAAGCTATTGTTTTTTATACCATTTTTTATTTCATAAACGGTGTACTTTTCTGCTAAAATATAGTAGAATAGTCTCATATTAATTAAATTGAAAAGGAATAAAAAATGAGTAAAGAAATTCAAGAATGGCTTGCTGCTGGAAATGAAATCACTATATTGCCTGCTGGTAAAGAAAAGCCAAGCCTAAAGTTTCCTAAAATGGGGCACAAATACTCAGAGTATAATGTTGGTCGCCAACGTGTTATTGCTCGTCGAGATGCTGCTAAAAAGGCTGCTTAAAATAATCCTTTTAAAAACAACCACTTGTGAATCGACTATTATAAGTGGTTGTTTTTAAAGCAAAAATTAAATGAAAAAACGGTGTACTTTTTCCACGAGTGTGGTAGAATAGCTCTATATTAAAAAAAGGAAAGAGAAAATGTCAGAATGGTGGATGAAAGGTGAAGTTGGAGAGTATCTAATAGATGCAGTCGTAGCTGTTGAGGAAGGGCGCATATCAGAAGCAGTGCATATGTGCTTAGAAGTTGGCATGACTTCAGAAGAAATTTACGATGATTTCATTCCTCTTAGCCTATCTGGAGATTTGTCATAAAAAAGTGAAAAAAACTGTGTACTTTTTCCACGAGTGTGGTAGAATAGCTCTATATTAAATAAAAACGGTATGAAAACAAATGAGAAAAAAGCTTAATCATGAAGTTGGATCGGTCTACACTAAACAAGTAGTTAGTGATACTGATTTAAACGAAATGTTCATGGATACTATTTCCATGGCAATTGGAATTCTAGGAATTTCAGTATGTATCATCGCCTTTGCAATCTTACCTTGGAGTACTTTATAATGGAAAATCGTACTAATCGAACTGAAAGTTACGTCTGCTCTCTTGATCCTCTTTCTTGCGTAGACATGGAAATTCTTGAAGCAATCCGTAAGTCTGTTTCAGTCTATAACAAAAGCATTCAATGGGAACCAAGCGACTATCGTGGCACGGTCCGTAAGACTAAGCGTGTCACTGTAAAGGGTCGTGAGCCCATTGAAAAAGAAACATATTTTAGTCGTTGGACGAATACCTTTCGTACCAGAGGTTATAGTTTTCATGGCGATATAGTTGGTAACAAATACACCAACAGCAAGCGTCTTGATATCTACATTCATGACGATTTTCGATGGAAGGATGCATAATGAAAATAACTAACGAAACTCAAACGATGGAAATCGTTGATCATCTTAAAGAATTGTGTGCTGGTCATGACTGGTACTTCCAAATGGCAGACGACTCTCGCGCCTATCACGCTGGTCTTGCAGTTGCTGACAAAATCAACTTCGTGAAAAATGTGTTGATCGCTCGTGGATATGAGCAAGCAGACGATGTAATTTCTAAGTATCGTCCTAAAATGCCTACTTTCGAAACGATGTTGAAACCAATGCCTAAGTCATTGCCTCCTATTGTAGATGGTCGCCATGATTGGAAAAACTATGAATTTAACTGGGATCTTAATGAATGGGTAAAGAAATGAATGGATTTAGAAAAATGCAAGAACGACTAATCGCTGAAGGTTGGTTCGTTGGGTGGAACATGCCTTGCTGTCAATCCTGTGCTTGGAGTGAAGTACCTTACAAACACGAAGAAGGTCCGTTTGAAGGCAAAGAAGTTGACCTCAGCAAAGTGCTGTTTAATCACTCACAAGACTGCCAGATTGATAGCGATGGTGAGGATTGTTCATCATGTGACGGTGATGGAATGATCGATAACCCCGATTACGATGCCGACGATGGAGACACTGAAGAGTACATTGAGTGTGATTACTGCGGTGGTGAGGGTATTCTCTACGGTTCGTTTGACACGAATGAGTTGGGGTTTGAACCTGATACCAGTGTTGAAGGGTTTGCTTGTATGCCTCCCGAAGTTGCCGGTAGTTCTGTGTTCTGTTTTGACGGAACAGAAAACGGTGTACAAAACCTCAAAGATGTGTTACAATTGATCGAAGATTGTGGCTGTACTGTAAATTGGAATGGATCAGGAGACAGTAGAATTGAAATCAGCTGGTAAGTTTAGAAATTGGTTGACAGGCAAATGGCAAGAACATATGGAAGAAGTCGAAACCTATGAAGGATTCATGCCAAAATATGATTCTAAATTTTGGTTTAACAAATACAAATACTGGCTAAAGGCAGAATATAAAAGGCAAATGTTGAATGAACGTATTCGCAATCAATGAAAATCCTGAGTTAGCAGCTCAAGATCAATGTGACAAGCACATTCCAAAAATGACAGTTGAGTCTGGCCAAATGTTGTCGACCGCGCATCGACTCCTTGATGGTACAATGGAATTGCGTCCTTCTAAGTCTGGTAAGACAAAAGTAAAATACTATCGACATCCAAATGATAATATGGAAATAGTACTTTATAAAAACGTGCATGGTGCGCATCCTTGTACTATTTGGTCTATGGAAACAAGTGAAAACTATAGATGGCATTACAATCACTTCGTTGCCCTCTGTGACGAGTATACTTTTAGGTTTGGTAAAATACACAAAACAGACCTGCAGCTTAGATACCCTTTGAGTGTTCTTCCAAAGAACATTCGTGAAGGGTCACTTACACCATTTCCTCTTGCAATGAAGTCAAATCCAGAGTGCATGTTTGAAGATGATCCGATTAAATCGTATAAATTATTCTATCAAACTAAGCAATCTCGATTTAAAATGGTGTGGGAACGTGGAAGACAAAAGCCTGAGTGGTTTAAATTAGCAGTATGAAGCACCAATCTATACGAAGTGAAATAGGTCCATTCATTATTTGTTATGACAACTTTTTACCAGAAAGTTTAGCATATGAATTATCTGACAAAGTAAAAATGATGGATCCAAAACTCCTTAACTATCGTCGTACTGCGGTGAACAAAGAAGGAAAAATAATAACACAGATTATTCCTAACACTCCGTTTTATGAAAAAATAGTTGAGACACCTACAGACAGAGATGGCTATAGAATGAAGTATCATTTTATGGCTACTTGTACTACTGATCCTGAAACATCTCACGGAAAAGATTGTGATTGTGTCTATTGTGAATTGCATAATACAATCTATAAGCATCGACCACCCGAAGTTGATAGAATGTATATGAGTGAAACGTTTCTCAGCATTTATAAACAAGGTGATTTTTTATCTCAACACAATGATCAAGCAGATTGGAGAGAGTACGCATTTACATATAACTTAAATCCTATTTGGAGACCAGAATGGGGTGGTATGTTAAACATAGGTGTGAAGCATAGTTGGATTGGTTTATCACCTACTTTCAATAGGCTCATTTTAATGAAACTAGAACGCAAAGGTGTTAATCATTTTGTGGGAGAAGTAACTCCTAGCGCAAGGTATAATAGAATAACATTTTCAGGATGGTTTGGAAATAACCACATAGACCCATGAAAAAAATAGCAGAATTATTAAATATTTGTAAGACACATTGGAAAGAAATTTTTGCAATTTCTTTTTTAATGCATTTCGTTTTTGATTGGTTTATATTCCTTTTAGGATTTTTAGTAGGAAAATATTTATGAATAAATTTTGGAAAATTTGGCAGTATAGTCTAGGCGGTTACTCAGACGATAAAACCGAACCATACGATAAATACATTACAATAGTAAGAACTATAATCGTTAGTGTAAATTTTATGACGTGTTTTTTTATCATGGCAAATGCTATTCATCACTGGTAAAAAATCATGAGTAATAAATTTATTGATAACAAACGTGTTGCTATAGTTGGTAACGCAATATCTTTATTGGAGTTAGATTACGCTAAAGAAATTGATGACCATGAAGTAGTTATTCGCATCAATAATACTCCAGTTTCTCATACTGACGCCGCTGGAACTAAAATAGATATTTGGGCTTTTAATGATAAAGTAAATTATGAAAATCGAATGTCTACTCCTCAAAGCGTAAAGCAACGTAATTTATATTTTGATTACAAAAAGAAAAACGGAGTAACACTCGATCTTTCTCTTCATTCCAATAGACAAGGAGGTGTTTTTTGGAATGAAGATTGGCGTACACCCGGTGTAGATCGAAATAAACATAGTGTAAAACTGAAAAAGGATATCATAAAAAAGTTTAAGCATCCCTCATGTGGTGTTGTATTAGTTTCAATTATTGGATCGCATAATCCTACTAGCGTTAGTTTATATGGATTTGATTGGAAAAGAACCGCAACATTTCAGGCAGAAGGAAATCATCGTTTTATAGTAAAAAAAGAAGATGAAGACGGTAATATAATTCATAGATATGATTCGCAACATCGACATAATTATGATAGTGAAGAAGAATACATTAGAAACCATTTTTTAACTCGTGATAATTGGAAATTATGTTGGTAACGTGTATAGATAATGATATAAAGTTAGAATTAAAGAACTATAAGGATTTCTCTATATGTCTTACGAATTTCAATTTTTAATAGTTGCAATTGTCTTTACTGTTATAGGATGGTCTTGGGGTCTCCAGCATTCGGCTAAAAGAGCAATTGAAATTGTAATTAATAATCTAATAGATAATGATTATATTAAAACCAAAATTGATGAAAATGGCGATACTGAAATAATGAAATATTGGGAAAGAGAATAGAAGCATCCAGAAGCTTCTGGTGCACTGATTCTTAATTGAAGGTAACTATATTATGGCTAAGCAAATAATGATTGTGAAGTGTTCTGATGCATCTAAATGGTACAACAGCTGCATCGGGGAAGTCTTTAATGTCATATCTGAAGACGATATTGAATATAAAACTCGCCAACCTCCCTCAGCCCAGTATAATGGCTATCAATTCATCAACTTCGTTTCAAAAAAAGATGCTCATGTATTAAATGAAGGATAAAAAAAAGGGCCCGAAGGCCCTTTTGAAAATCGGTGACTAAAGCCACTCTTTTTATTTTTTCTATCTTAGAACAAGTTAGAAACTCGTACACGACGATAGTACTTGTTTTTGTCAGCGTTAAGAGCACCAAGACCCTGAGATGTTTCAACAGCACCTTCAGCGAATGGATTAGCAACGATTCCATAACGAGACTTAAAGCCAATTTTTGGCTGGAAGCTGTTCTCACCAATGGCGCGAACCATTTGGAGAGGAACGTATGGGCAATAGAAGAGGCCAGCGTCGAAAGCACTTGAACCTTTATAACCAACTACGAGGTAGTTAGAACCAGCATAAGGATCAATGTAAACTCTCATACGACCATTCAAGACACCAGCAAAAGTGTTACCTGTGTCATCTACTTGAAGATTATTGCTTTGAAGAGCTGGAGCATAATCGAGAACACCGGCCATTTGCAATGCAGAAGCGACGTCTGAAGAACAAATTACGATGTTACCTTTACCGCGACGAGTACCACGTGAGATAGCGTTAGCTTCTTGTTCAACTTGGAACATTAAGCCTTTGAACTTCTCAACTGACCAGCGGCCATTAGCATCAACGTCGAGATCGAAGATACCGGGAGTAGCTGTAGAAATTGCACCCTGCTCAGCAGTGACGTAAATTGTACGAACAACTTCACGATTGATTTCAGCCAAGATTTCACCCTGAAGGATGTTAGCCAATTCCGTTTCAGCGTCTAAACCGTGGACTGCCTTGAGGTCTTGTGCCAATTCAGTGGTGTATTCTGCTTTCAGAGCACGTGTCTTAGCAGCAACAGTTACTTTCTCGATAGAGAAAGCCATTTCAGCCATATTAGTTGCTGGAGCAACTGGGTCACCAGCAGCACCTGTACCGCCAACTTCTAGGCCAGTGCCTAGTGCTTCAGCGTCAGCCGTAGCTAAACCAGTACCTGCAGTTACACCAGTACCACCTGTGCCAGTAGTACTATGTGTACCAGTACCTGAGAAGTCTGAATCGGCTTCGTTGTACATAGCTTCATTACCGGCCTGAGTGCTATAACGTGAACGCATAGCGAAAATCAAGCCAGTAGGACCAGTCATTGGCTGAACACCGCAGATGTCATATGCTAAAAGATTAGGCATTGCGCGACGAACGAGTGAAATCAGTACGGGGTCATATCCTGCACCAGGACCAGCATCAGCAGCGCCAGCAGTAAAACCACCAGTAGCGCCAATGGCGTTAGTAGGTGCTTCTGACAATAATGAAGTCATGTTAGCTGAAAGATCACCACCTTCGAGGAGAGCACGCTCAGTGTTCTCAAGGATAGTAGCTGTAACAGCTTTTTTATGATTATCGTTAATCGGTGAAAAAGATTCGTGCTCGAGAATGGGCCCCCACTTTTCCACAAGATGTTGATAGTTAGTCTTTGACATTATTTCTATCTCCTTGTTATAAAGTATTTCTTTTATTTATAAATTTAAAATCATCAATTAAGCGTTTGCTTTTCTTGTATTGAGTGCCTCAACAAGAGCATTGATGGAAGAGTATTCTGAAGCGGGAGCTTGGACGTCTTCCTCAATCACTACTTCTTCTTCATCGCCAAGATTATCTTTCAATACAGAATCGGTAGAAGTAAATTCTTCAGCTGATTCTGCAAAGAATGATTCTTTAATAACTTTCAAGCTTTTGGCATAAGCTTCTAAGTCAGATTTGTTTAAACTTTCTGCTAAAGTGCGGAAACGTTCTTCTTGAACATCTGTTAAACCTTCAGTCATTTCAACAAAAATGTCTTCAGCTGCATCTTCATCAAGCATTTTTTGAAGTTTGATGTTTGTTTCAACAAGTTCGTTTGCTTCATTCCTAAGGTTTTCGATTTCTTCTTCAAGAGAAGCAACTGCGTCAAAAGTTTCTTCGTCGATTTCAACATTGTGTTGCTCGAAAAGATCCTTTAGACCACCCATGAAAGACTCTGCCATTTCAACCTTGATACCGGCTTCAATAGCAACTTCGTTTTCTTCCATCCACTCTTTAACAACGTAATCAAGATACTTATCAAGATTTTCAATAATTTCGTCTACACGCTCGGTGATAGATTCTTGAAGCTGGTGTTCCAACGTTTCAGTTAGATTTTCTTCGATAGCTAAAGTTTCTTTAGCAACCCTTTCACTAACAGCAGCTTCGAATACAACTTCGATTTTATTCTTGAATTCTTCAGAAAGTTCTTCACCTTCGAAAAGAGACGCGACAGAAGTTTCAACAACAATTTCTTCTACAACTTCCTCTTCTTGGTCTTGTTCAACTTCTTCAGCTTTTACTTTTTCCATAGAATCAGCAGTTGCCTTTTTCTTCTTTGGATCTAGTTCAGCTTTGCCACCCTCAGGTGCTGAAGGAGCTGGAACTTCGGAAATGCCGTCGTCGGCTTTAACCATTTTGTCCGCCATATTGTTCTCCTTATATTTAATGAATTGACATTAATGTAAAAGTAAAACTTATTTATAAAAGTTTAACTTTTTAGTGAAGAAATGAACGTAGAGAGCAAGTCAGCAGCTACATTTTCGTCAATAGTTTTGACTACTCTTCTAACTTGCTTTTCGACTACTTGCTGAATCTCTTCGATTACTTCTTCTACAGGTTGACGTGCGATCCAATTACCAGCAGCAATGTCGTAGTAATACTCTACATTTTCCATGATACCATTAACAAAGGCGTTTGGAGCCGATGGATCAGTAACAATATCAACAGTTGAAAGATGGAAATCGTTTTGCACTTCCATGATTCCGTTTTTACCAGCTTTTACGGAACCTAAGCCTCGTGTTGAAACACCGATTCTAACGCCTTCATCGATAAAGTTTTTAACAATTTCACCCATAGGTGTAGAAAGAACTTTTGCTTTACCAATAAAATTATCTTTATCCTTTTTCATTTCAACAATTAAATGAGATACTCGATCAGCATTAACAGTGGGTCCAGCAGGATGCCCAAGCTCTCCAAGCGCTCTCTTTGGTTCGATAAACTCTTTGTTATATCGATCCATTTCTTTTTCTAAAATCTCAGTAGCGTAAATACGGCCGTTACGATTTTTGATATTTCCTTGCATGAAGACGCCTTCGATAAAATAATTTTTCTTGCCAGTTTCTTCATTGGCTTCTGTAATTATTTCATAATTGTCAGCTACTTCTGTAATAAGCTTCATAACGTTATCCTATTTTAATGTTTAAAAAATATTTATAAATTTAAGGAACACCATTAGCAAATTGTTGATCGTAATAATTTTTACTTAACTCTCCTCTTACGATCGTTTCACCTATTTTTCTACACTTAATATAAGTTACTTGAGTGTTACCACCTAACGCTGCGTGTGTTCTTATACCAGCAATTGTTACACCATTTGTATCAGTATAACATTCAGGATCTGCAAGAGTAGCTGCATTATCGTACTCCCACAAATTATTAGATCCTTGAATAGGTGCCCAGGCCATTTTAGTCTTTTGAAAACCTATCTACAATTCGATCCATAATGTCGATAGAATCTTTTGCATTTGTTTTTTCCATTTTAGAATAGAAAAGATTCCTTAGCTTTTCTTTAAACTCTTTTTTTCTACCATCAAGCTTAATAGACTCAGATGCTTCTTTTTTCATTTTCTTCTTGTCTTTTAGCTTAGGGTTGACAGGACCAAACTTATCTCGCATTGGAGTAGAAGACACGAACTCATCAAGCTCAACTGATTCACTAACACTTCTGTGATGTTCTGGTCCAATTTTTGTTGCTCCAGCTACGTCGCTTTTATGATATGTTCTAGTACCAAAACGACCAGATGTAAAGTGAGTAAATCCGTTTTTCTTCATATGATAGGCATCATATTCGTGCTCAACACTAACATTTCCGTCGTAATCGCGACCGTCTCTTTTTGCATGTTTTTTAGCGTCGAGCATTGCATAATAAGAATCATTGTCCTCATTCATTTTCTTCTTGTCTTTTTTCTTATCTGGGTGCGTGCCAAACTCAGAAGTGCCAGCCTTTCTACGTTTCTTCGCCATCATAGAAGCATAGTTCTTCGGCACTTTATAACTTGCTTCATCAAGCTCTTCTGCTTCTTCTTTGTCTAAAGCTTCTTTAATACCTACTGCACTCAAAATACCTCGAGCTAAATTGCCTTCAATACCTTTAGACTTTACTAACTTTTGATGTGCTCTATCGTATGTTTCCATCCAAGCCTGATATTGATTAATAAATCTCATGAACTCTGGCTTATCTTTATTCTTTTCAATCGCGTCAACAAGAAGATTCATCCACTTATCTGAAGGACCTTCAGCTAAAAAAGCCTCATTAAAACTTTCATCCATTGGCCCAATATGATTATCCATTACATGCTTTACGTCAGCTTTCTTGCCTCTAAGTGTAATGTGCTTTCCACCATATCTAGCATGTTTTTGACCTGGAATTGTGCGTAGTTTTACGCCTCGTTTCGCTGCAGCCGCTTTCATGTCATGATGCTCTTCTTCACCACGCTCACCTGTATAGTCAAAAACGTGATGAGTATAATCATGATCTGGCCCACCAGATTTTGGTTCTTCATCTGCGGATTCGTAGTATAAATCCGCAGATTCTTCTACTTCATCCATATCTGGATAATCTGGCCAATATTCATCATCTCTATGAGAGTCATAATTAGCCTTTGCAGTTTCTAAATCCTGATCAGCTAAATGTCCTTTATGATCACTTTCAGCGCCAATAGTACCCTTAAAAACGTGTTCTTGACCTTGAATTTTGGGATCGTGAATAAAAGTATCGCGCTGATGAATATCGAGTAAACGTTTCTCGATTGGCGATTGAAATTCTGGACCTGTCCAAAGGTCACTTAACTTTTTCATTATTAGAATCTCCTAAGAAATTTTTTTTATAACTTTGTTTATTTATTAACTATTTAAATTCGTGCAATGTATTTGGTTTGAGTCAAATTATCTTTTAATTTTTTACCTGTGGTTCCTGGATTAACATGATTAACAACTTGTTCTTCCCAAACAGCAGGAGCAACTCTAGCAGTAATTGCAGCTAAATCAACTTCTGTAATATTTGCTGTTAAACTTTCAACTCTAATTAAGTCAACAATATTAGATCTTGTTAAAGATACCGAAACGCCTTGTGCAAATAAGAAAGGGTTGTCACCAACTTCTCTAGTATACAAATTACCATTAATAGTTAATGTATATGCTTTTACATCAACATACGGTTGTATTCGCCATCCATTTTCTAAGAAAAATGTCGCGCCTACACTAGTATCTGAAGATATTTCTTCACCACCAATAACACTAATTGCTTCTGGATAAATTGGTGGTCTCGGCGCTTCTGGAGAAAAAATTACCCATTCTTTCCAAGCAGAATATAAGTCTTCTTTTACATCTAATACCTCAATTTCTGGAGCAACGTAAATAATTTTATTAGGACCGTCAAAAGTAACTTTTTGATTCGGCCGGCCTCCAGTTAATGGTCCTTCTTTAGGAGCCCATCTCCACCAATTGTTATAGTTGTATATAACATGCATTACTGCAGCCTTTCACGCCAAAAGATATTCCAATTCGTTATTGAATTTTCTTCTACTGGGCCTGAATCTCCATCTTCGTCTTCATTCTCATTTTCTAACCAATGAATCATGAACGTCCAAGCTGCTCTTGGTGGTGGATTACCATAGAGAGATACTAAATCTGGACCAAGATCTTCAGCAGCATCTAAGCCTAAATCTGTATCAAATTGTAACGCTTTTAGTGACGTCCAATAATCTTTTGCAATAGTTGATGTTCCTGAAGCAGTAATATTACCAGCACCACCAGTATCTGTTGTAAATGCACCGGTAGCAAGACCAGTATCAAGCGCAGATACAGTAGCATTAGCAGCTGCGGCTGTTTCTAATCCTCGTCCACAAATTACCAATGTACCTGGATTGCCGGAAATAGCAACAACAGTTCCAAGACCACCAAGGGCCTGGCCTGTGGCTGTGAAGATTTCGCCCGGAGCATTAATTGTAGCACCAACACGAGTATAATCCGTATCAGCTACGGTGACTACTTGATATTGGACTCCGCCAATCATTTCTTCTGCAGGAATTGCGGTTCCAGTTACATCTATCTTCATAATACCACAGGTTGCGCCTGCAGCTGGACCACTAGTTACTGTTAATGTAGTTCCAATTTGAAGATTATTACAATCATCTATATCTATTGTTCTTGCAAGGCGATCGTCATCAATATCAGCTTGTGAATTATACAACCAAGCTCTACTCCTATCAATGTATGATAAGAAGTACCAATCAGCCGGATTGTCGACTCTATCCACTGATCCATAACCAGCGCCGCCAGTAATCTTAATCGTATTTGTAGTAGCAGTACTAAAGGCACTTTGTATATCTGTACCACCACCCTCTTGTCTCAATACAATAGGTTGCTTATCCCAAAAGAAATGACGATCTGATAAACCAAAATCTCCAAATAAAGGGTGTTTACCAACCTCAATCATAACTCGGTTTACACCAGTTCCATATCGATCGTTTGAAGCCGTGAATGCATCTATTGGTTGCAAATATCTTGCAATAATTTGATCAGAAGTATTCTTTACAGTTCCATATTGGAAGTTGTCTGAAAACTTATCAAATTCAAAGTTATCATTGCCATTGACAACAAATCTACCAATTTCAATAACGTGAGCTAAATGATCTCCGTCAACATCAAGATCTACTGTTGGTACACTTGGTCTTTCGTCATCGAGTTCGTAGCCGCGCATAACACAACCATAGAACGCTCGGATTTCGGCTACGCGAGGAGCGTTATCTCTGATTCGATGATTACTAAGCTGGAACGTAAGAGGTTGGTATACAGTATGATTCTCGTCGCCGTTGAGTAAGAATTGCTGAGGACTCATCGTACCGATATATTGAGTCGACGACGCACTACTATAAGTACCCGTTCTTAACAATCCTGGCCAATTGGTTGACCCACTACGCGATTGTTTTGTTCTCCAATAAGGCTGAAGATGAGGTCTTCCCCATATTTTTTTGTTGAAATCTAATGAAACCTGCTGAGCAGATTTTAAAGGATCTGATTTTTGTTCTCCGATTACAGATCCACCGTAAGCAAAAAATTGTGAAATACTTCCAGTGGTGGCGGTATTAGTCATTGCCCAACAAATAGGACGTGAAGGATTGGCGAGAGGATTATGATTTTGTGTCATCACACCTTCTTCACCATTGCCGTGATACATTTCGTGACACACAATTCGTTCGCCGTTGTAGAAAACACCCCAACGTGTACGTCCACCACCAATATACTGATAGTCAATCCAATATGCATTGATCTTAGTCACATCAAGTTCCATACCAGATGGATTCCCAGCACCAGATGTTCCGAGTAGTGTATCTTTATTCCAATCTTTTTGAAGGATCGCGTGATTGATGACAGATCCACCTGTACTATATCGATGAATAACACGAAGTGCTGTACCAGGTCCAGGCGTTACAGCCCCCATCATTGTATTACCTGGGTTATCGTCAGATCCATTAATTTGGAAAAGATAGCCGTCGAATGGATCAAATGCACCCCATAATCTTATGACATTTTGTTTTCCAGCATCACCAGATCTTGCTGCCATGATGTATAGGTTTGAACCACCATCTTCAAACGAATGATAGAGATTAGACGAATGAGTAACTCGATCACCGGGCGTTGTACCTACAGTAAGAGCAACACCTCGGGTAGTTGGGTCCCATTCATTAGAGGCATCCGCGCCGCCTTCAACTGATCGTGTGAATTCGTTATTGAGCGCGGTTTTTGAAAAATCGTACGAAGCAAGTAATGAACCATCATTTACCCTTAGTGCACCAGTACCGGTAATCTGCGGAGGTCCTTCAGAAAATGTTGTTAGGCCGGCTCCAAATCTATCGATATCCCAACCATACTCTGGGTTATCATAGCCGACAACAATATTTGAATTGATGTAAATTTCTTCAACATCTTGAACTTCTGCAACTTTTGTGATACCATCTGGATCAAGGATATCACCACCAATAACAAAAGCATAATTATTATATTTTGCAGTTTTGTTAAAATGAATTTCAAGAATACCAGTAGTTTCTGTTAAACGCTGATGTCCATGAACATGAAATGCAACATTTCCAACTGGAGTTGTTCCATTTAACATTGAGGCAAAATAAAATTCACCAATATCCCAATCATAATTATTTACGATTGCATTATTATAGAATAATTGAGCGGTGTGGATTACCTTTACGCGTTTACCCGTACTATCCGGTGGGATTCTAAGATATGTCTTCTCACCTGCCATTTGCTACTTTCCTATTAGTCTAAGTCTACGTAAAGTTTTGATAATTCTGTCCTAAGAACATTATAGTTTTTCATAATATCCATTGGTTTAATTTCTTCTAAACCTTCTGTTACCCCAGCAACAGGAAGAACAGAGTTAATAAACTCTTCAAAATAAGCTATAGCATCATCTAAGGATTTCTTTTTTTCATGATCTGTCATTTTTTATCTCCATATTAAAAAAAATAATTAAAGGGGCCCGGAGGCCCCGATAACTATTATTTATCCAAACTATTAGCCGTTTGGATCTGTGTAGTTTCTCTCCAAAGGAGCAACAAGCGAGAATGTACCACCTGCCTCAGTAATATTACCACTTGTGATTACATATTGGCCTGTGTCAAGACCAATAGCCACAACAGTAATATTTACTGGTTGAGATGGAGTTCTACCGCCAGTTGTATCACTAGCATATGCGTAGTTAAACGAATATGTACCACTATCCGGTACTTCGTTTGCAGGGGCTAAATCTGAACCTACATCTGAAGCAACACCGTTAAATGTTCTTTGCAACTGAAGAGCGCCGGTAGTACCGAACCCAGAAGAGTAGTATGCGTAGAACACTGCGGCTGGATCATTAACAAGGTTGTCGTTGAAGTTAAATGTTACAGATACAACGATCGGCTTGTTATGAGAAGTAGATCTTGTTCCACCATCAACCGAGACTGCTTCATTAAACTGAACATTGTTGACGTCAGTTGAACCAATATCATCGATTAATACCGCAAATGGTCCTGGTGTTGTTACATCAGGATCACGATAAGTATTCAATGTTGAACCAACGAAGAATACAAGTGGGTCAGCAATATTACCATTACGAGTAGATGAATTGGCATTATTATCGTTAATATTACCAGTTTGACGGAGTCTATACTGAGCAACTTCGTAAATAGTTTCTTTAGAAGCACCTGGAGTAGTACCAAGATCATTAGCATCTAATTCAACTGTATAAGCTGACCAAGTACCATTTACGCCACCGCCATCAGCATCTTCCTCAATATTTCTTTGACCACCCAGAGCACCCGCATAAGTCGTAGCTGGATCCCAAAGGGTCCAAGTATTATTAGTATCTTCTGAGAGATCTACGGCAGTTGAAAGAGGTACACCACTTGCAGTTGTAGCATCTAAGAAATACCAACGATCACCATCAACATCGTTACCTGAGTTACCAGCGTCATATACAACATCACCAAGTGCATATGTTGCAGTGTTTGACCAATCTCCACGAATAACAACATCACCGGTTAATGTGTCAGGATTTGCAATGTATCTAACTTCGATAGTATCAACACCGCCGAGTTTAGTAGTACCTGCGTTTGCAGATCCAGTTTGGGTTGCTTCAAACGTAAATGTATTAGCATCAGGTACAGTAGAAATTATAAATTGAATACCGTCATAAGATTGACCGGTTCCACTAATATCTACTGGAGCGCCAACGTATAACCCGTGAGAACCTGTAGTATCTACAGTTACAACGCCGCCAGAGTCAGAAATGCTCGAAATAGTTGCACCTGTGATAGCAGCATCATCAGTAGTATTAATATTCAAGTCTGACGCGTTTGTAACAGGGAATCTATATACAATATATGTTAATTCCGTTACACCAATGTCTGGTAAGTCAGCGTCTGCATAACTCTTTCCTCTTTCACGCACGAAGATCTTGAAATAATCGTCTCTTACGTACCCGACTAGAGTTGCAGTTACAGCGCTTCCACCTACTGTTTCTGTACTCACAGTTTCAAAAACTGTAATAGCTTGTCCATCACCGTCTGGATCAGCATCAGTAATTTTGTAGTTTTTATTATTACTAGCTGTAGTAGCACCAGTAATTTTAATCAAATCACCTACAGAAAAGGCATGTGTAGCACCAAAGTCAATTTTATTGGTTGCTGTAAATATGACAGAAGTAGGATTTAATGTTACTGTACCAACATTGCCAATGAAGTCATCAGCATAGGTATCGCCATAATCGACATTACCATAGAATTGTACAGCCTGGTTAACAGGACCTGTATAAGAAGTATTAGTAACAGCAGCAGTAAAGCTATTATCCTGTACATAATAAGCTTGGTCTGCATCAGGATCTACGAACGTTCCCAGTGTTACAATACCGGCGTATCTTCGATCTACATCTGAGCCATCCACTTCTGTCCATCCAGCTGTACGAATCATTTCACGAGTAGAATATACTGAACCGCTTTGATATACTGCGTTACGATAAATAGTAATTGTTGCAGTATCTGCGCCAGCAGTGCCTGGAAGAGGTGATCCTTCCAAAGTAATTACACCACCTGAAACAGACTTAATTCTATAATAACCATCGTTATCAGTAGAACCAGTAATAACTATGTGATCTTTATTCGTAAAACCTAAAGATTGAAAGTTAAAGTCTGCAGCTGAAGTAATTGTATCATCAGTTGCAATAGCGAAAGTAATGTCAGAAGCTGAGCTTGTACCGACATTTTCACCTTGCGCAGGTTTCCAGCCGTTTTGAATCTCAAATTGTTCGTTCGTAATTGAAAGCATAGGAAAAGCGTACTGAGGAAGCTCAGCAGTTACTTTCCATCTTTCTTTAAACAATGAATATAATGCCTGACCTGTGGGGCCAGAACCAGCAGTAGCTAAATTGCCGCCGCCTAAGAAATAGAACACTTTGCTGATCGTGTCAATCCAGATTTCATCTGAATAAAAAATACCACTTGAAGCTTCTGTAGTATTCCAATTGGTCAACAAATCGTCTAAATCAAGAATAGGTTGTTGTACACTAGCCATTTTTGATTTTCTCCTTGATTGATGTTATGATAATATTTTTTAAGAAAGCGCTTTCAATCAATCAATAATATAATTTTTTTCTTAAGGTTTATTTATTTAAAATTCAGTTTTACGGGTTAGCATAATTCCTATCAATCCGTTGTTGAATAGGAATTGATTGATCAGCATTAGTTAAAGTAATACTATCTAATCTTTCATATTCAAAAGCATTATTTAAGATTACAACAAAAATACTCAAAGGTGATCCGCTTGTTGGCGGATTTTGATAAGTATATTCAAAATTGAAATCATTATCATTAGTAGATCCAGTAATAGTGACCGTACCATCTCCGTTATCAATTGTTGTGCCAACACCACCGGTCATGTCTTCAACACCTGCTATTGCAGTAGAATTTGATGTTTGATATATTCTTATTTCACTACCATCTTTTAATCCGGTTAACGTAAAATTAACGGTTGTTGGTGGCTCTATTTCAACACCTTGATCTGTAATTAATGTGTATTGGTTTGTTGCAGAAAAGTTTGTGACCAACACACCACGAGCACCAAAGAATCGACCACCAGCAAAGTTACCAAAAGGTGTTGCTTTCTTTGGTAGAACAACCTCAATACTGCTAATATTATTGATTGAATTACCACCAATGGTCAAATTTTCTGTAGCAGTAAATGTACCTTGTGATGAGTGAAGCATCACATAAGTATCTGTTGCGTTTACACTCAATACATAACCAGTTGCACCACTCGTCGACCCTGTGACCTCATCGCCAACATTAATCGTACCAGTGATCGAAGCATATTGAATGTAATGATCAATACCAATATATTGCTGTCCTTCAACACCTGCTCTGAGTGTCGTATCACCATCTCTTGTTAGGTATTGAAGATATCGATATGCATTAGCAAGAGTTGCACCACCACAATTAATTGTGATACTATAATTTTCGTTTGTTGTATCGTCATTAATATCACCAGTTGCTGCGCCAAAGGTAATACTAAAACCTGCAATCGTAGTTAGTGATGGACTTGTATTATTCAAATCTGGTGCTGTTGCAAGAGGTACGACGTTTCTGCCTTCAGCTGTTTGAATTAAAAAGTCGTCGTAAAGAGTATTTTCTTTCCGAGCAAAAAATGTAAAATAAGAATTATCGATTTCTACCCAAGGATCGACCGAATAATCTGTAATCAAGAAGAGTCGATCTAAGAATCCTGCAGGCCAATATTTTGTAAGTAATGATTGATCTTGTGCAACTTCAATATCTGTAGCCGATTCAATCGCGCCAATCGTTACAATATTATTCCATCTTTTTTCGCCATCAGTTGCCGCGCCAGTTTGCGTTGCAGTATGCGCGTTACAAGTTAGTGTACCCGATGTTGAATCAAAATTATTTCCTGCTGCACTGCTATCTGGTCGAATCCAAAGATATGTACCATAGTCTCCTGTTTCATAATCGAGAAGAACTCCAGCATCTCCGTCAGCATGAGTAATTGCATTACCAACATCACCAATTACGATATCAACGTTTGTGATAGGAACACAAACAATACCTGTAGCTGTGCCTACGGTACGAGTCCATCCAACGGTTTGAATTGAACCACCAATTAAGTGTTCTATTGTGGTTTGATCAATAAACCAAGGATTGTCATCACCTGTTTCAATGAGGCCAATATCATACACCCTTGGTGTAACGGCCTTCATTGGAGTACCAAAAGTCTTTTCAATATAATCACCAACTCCACCGGTGTTATTATCAAAGAGATCTTGGAGCGCAGTATATAATTCGTTTACAGTTCGAGTTGCTGTAGTGGCAGCCGAGCCTGTCCATTTGATTTGCTTATCACCAGCTGCGTCACCAGCGAAATATACTGTGATGTCACCGCCTAAAAGGGATTCAGTAGCCATCTTATAACTCCACTAGCTCATCTTCGATAAGGGTAACACTCACTGAAATACCATTTGTTCCAGTGTCTGCAGTTGTTTCAACTGGAATATATCTTGTACTTCCTGTAGTACTTTTTCTAACCCTTATTACGATAGGTACGCTTGCTGAAGTATTAACCGCTGAGGTAAATTCGCCAGAAGCATTAGTTAATTGATTTGTAATTGTGGCACCGGTTGTTTCATTAAATACTACTACCTGTGCACCGTTGACTGCAGTACCTGAAATATCTTTTACAGAAATACTAATACCCACGTTTTGTTCGATATTCACTGTACCTGTACCGTTTATTTCTACTGTAGGAATTGTTCCTTGATTTACCACCTGAATAGTCAAAATGGCGCTCGAAGCAAGAGTTACAGATAATGCTCCATTAGTAGTACTTGTGATATTGGTGCCTGTTGTCTGAGTTCCATATCCAGTTAATGTATTGCCATCCCAATTTATAGTTGTATTTGTACTAATTGTATCACTAAGTGAAACGGCGGGCACTGTACCAGTTCTAGTAAATGAGCAATTGGTAATACTACCAACAGTACTTGATGTTGATATGATAGAGGCAGTAGATCCAGCAAAGGTGTCTTCAAATGAACATTCATCAATAGAAGCAGAGTTCTGAGTAACTGATTCTGTTCTTCGAAATGCTGTTTCAGAAAGTGTAGTACTACTGCCCCATTCGAATGTTCCCATATCAACAAAACTACAAGTAATGATATTACAGTTTGCAGTGGCGTCTGTTACTACCAAATCTCCACGACTATTAGTAGAAGCAACCGGGTTGCCTACACCTGTATTAATGAATGAACAACCGGTCCAATTCACCTCTGTTGCAGTAGCGTCTGAAGAATTTTGAATTTCAATATTGTGGAAATTAGTACCGACACGAGGAGTATTTCGAATGAAAATGTTTTTATTGATATCTGTGAATCTAGCGTTTCCACCGGAAGCAGCAGTAACTGTATTATCACCAATTAATATCTTACCTTGCCAATTATAACCACCAGCAGTTTCTTCAAAAATACCATATCTATTGGTATTATCATCAAGCTGAGTGGCTAAATAATCAAAATCTATTGCTGTATCTGCACCAGTTCCTCCAGTCAATTCTATTGTGCATCGACCAATTCGGATAGTATCAATGCCAAAGTGTGAAACACCTCTGTTTTGTTCCGGCGCAGTAACACCACCACCGATAAAGTTAATCGTACCTGAAAAAGTTCCGGCTGAGTCGTCTGCTGTAAACGCAGAAGGATCAACGGCATAACAATACCAACCACCCTGTGGGTTTGGAGTGAAATCACTACCGGAAACAGTATAGGCCTCGATATCTCCTGTACTCGATCCAATTAATACAAAATGGCCACCGGGTGGATTGGTTGCTCCTGCTGTGGCACCGGCAAACGTATCAAGTGAAGAAGGTGCGATGAACCACATCCAAACCAAGATTGCACCATCAGTATCAACTGTAGCCGCAGCTCCATTTCCGGTTGCTGTATCGTATAGCAAAGAGCCTCGAGTTGAGTTATTTCTTGTGTGCTGACCGGCTATCATGCCGGATCCTTGAATATAGAAGTTTGTTTCTAATGCAAAGGCCTGAAAGTCATCGTAGTCAGTCGCAGTCGATTCAGACCAATTAGTAGTGGCCTCTCCTGCGTTTATCAATCCACCATTAGCAGATGATAAATCTGTGTCAATTGCTCGTGCGACCATTAGTTATACTCGTAAGTTGTCCTGTCGTCCCATACCTTATCAAAATCGGCCGAATTGTCAGCCCATATAATTTCTAAATCGTCGCCTATTTCATATACTCGTTTAATGCGCCAAATAGGATTCGCCCGATTCGAACCGGGGTCTGCTTCACCGACATAAGTATAACCATTCACTTCGTCAGTATCTACTAATCTGTCGTATTGTTTTTCCATACCTAGTTGCAACCTTTCTGTTATATCTATAAAAGATTGTGAAACGAATTTCTGTTTTTCTGTATCAAATATTAAAATTGCATCACCTTCCATCATGTGACGCTTCTTAAACTCTACATCGTCCATTTGTAAGATATTTACAGAACCACCGCCGCCTATGGCAAGTTCTCTAATTTGATGGTTGACTCTTTTTACAAACTCGTTGAACTTAATTTGTACATCATTAATAGATGCAGCGTTATCTTCAGCTGCCGTTTTAACAGTAGAAGTGACACTTTTTTCAAACGCGTCTATTTCTTTTCGAGCTTCATTAATAAATGAATTGATATTTTGCTTTTGAAACGAGGTTGTTTCAATAAGATTTTTTTCGAAAAGAAGAATATCTTTAGTAAAATCTTTACCGTCTTTACCCGGTGTACCACGAGCACCCTTCAAACCTTGTGGTCCGGCCGGTCCTTGCTCACCAATTGGACCTATTTCACCTTGTTCCCCCTTTTCACCAGGAGGTCCTGGAGGGCCTCTAACAACCTCTTTAGGTTCTAAATTACCAAACTTACGATAGATATCATCAACGTTTTCATTAAGTTCAGATCTAAATTTTTTAAAAAGAGTTACAATGAAACCATTGTTCAATACGTCATTAATATTCATAACGCTTACTCCGAATCAATAAATTTCGTCATGCTTTCAATGAGCTTAAGCTGACTTTCTTCTAGTTTCTCCGAATCAGTTATGTAATTTGTTTTTGTTTTTGGTTGGTTTGTTTCGGTTTCATTATCAAAATTTTCACCATCATCTTGATCTGCATCCATGCCATCGAGATCTGGTTCGCCTGCTTTTTCGTCTTCAATTTCTCGTTGAATTTCTTCAATGTCGTCTTCGGTCATATTAAGAACATTTTTTTGAATCCAAGCTTTAGAAAAGTACTCACCTTTGTATTCTTCAATTTCTCTCAAAGTTGTCATACGTTCACGAATAATTTCAGCCATCTTTAATTCTTCAAAATAATTATCTTTTATAAAGTCGTAACGAATATCATTTCGGATTTTAGAAAAATCTTCGGGACTCATTACTCCCTTAAGAACCAATTGTTTTTCAAGAATAATATTAAATAGCCAAGAAAAACGAGTTCTCAGCCTTCGAACAAATTTACCAAACTTAAGTTCGTCTCGTGTAATTTCTGATACTCTACCAAAAGAATACATCGTTTCTGGTTCAAGACGAGATAAAGGTACTTTAAGAGACTTAAAAAGCTTTCTTTGAAAATATTGAAGATTTTCATCGGTACTTAATGCCTGAGAGGTACCACCGGCAAGAGTATCAACTTCTGTAGATCTATCACCACCTCTTCTCGGAAACCAAAAGTCTTCTGTCATCGTCATCATTTTTCGGCCATCAGTAATTTCACCTGTAGATGAATTATATTGAAGCTTATTTTTATGACGAACCATCATATCTCTGATATATTGTTCTGCTTTTGATTTTGGAAGATTTCCTACGTCAATATAAAAAATTCTACGCTCTGGCGCTCTTGTAAGAGTGTAAATGATAGTAGCATCTTCTAACATTCTTAATTGGTTAAGAGGTTTTAAAGCAGCATGAAGATGAGACAATACCATTGAATTAGTCTCATTCGTAATACCAGAAGTTATTCGACCAATTGAATCTTTTGATATTTTAACTGATGTTTGACCAGCCCCACCTTGCATAGAAAGATTGCCGCCTTGGCTTTGCCCAAAACCATTTTCTGAATATATGTAATATTCTGCTTTAATCGATTTTGCAATTGTTTGACCGGTTTTATCCTTTTTCATTTCACGGACAAGCTTGATTTTGCGAGGATCAATATATCTTAATTCTACAATACCTTTTTTAAGGTTTTCTTCGTCAATGATAATATGATAGTTTAACCTACCATCAACATAAAACTTTTGAAACATATCATAACCATTATTTGAAAAATCAAACAATTTTAATATGTTATAGAATTCTTCTTGAACTTTATCGACAACTTTATCCGGAAGATCTGTGTCTTCTAGAACAATTTCAACTACTTCATCAAACGTATCAACATTAATAGCTTCATTAACTACTTCGTCAATAGCTTGAGTAATTTCTGGTTGCATAGACATATTGCGGTAACGAGTGATGAGCTCAGCTTCTGATTTAGCTGAGCCTTCCATATCTAGCCCGGTGGAATAAAATCCACCGAGCGAGTTAGATATGGTAAGTGCACCATCGTCATTTATTGGATCGGCGAATGATACGGGTTTTTTCTCGTCATCATCCGCCCTTTTGATTTCAAAACCAAACAGCTTCATAATTTAGCCACTCCTTGAATATTAAGTAGTGGGAATACCGGTGACGCCTTCAACTCTCCAGAAATCATATTGGAACGTTACACCAAACTCTTCAATAGTATCGGAAGCACCCCAATCGAGAGCAATGCCGTCGATTATAATAGGATACATACCTTCAAAAACGTAAGACCTAAGGGCCGTACCATCTTTACTAAATTGTGTAATAATTCCGTTAGATTTATAATTTTGGGGAAGTGATCTCAAGTTTCCATCATGAGAATTAATAGCGTTTGACCAAGCTTCCAGTGAATTTCTAATAGCAAAATCTTCATCATTAATAACAGTAACAGTCCAATCGTCAAATGTTCTATCACCTGCGTACTTTATATTTCGACCGAAATAAGGTACCTGAAAAGCACCAACGTTAGATGCGGGAATTCCTGCTGATCTAACCATGAATGGTACCTTAAAGTCGGCCTCAGGAGCAACAGGGTTTAAAATCTGAACCTGGAAGAGAGATGGACGAGCACCACCGCCTGTAAGCTGTGATTTAAACTCGTTAATATTAAATGCCATTGTCTCGTTCTCCTTTTCCTATTATTTATTACGTGAGTGAGCCAACAATTTCGTCGAATTCAATGCCTGTTCTTGTAGCAACAAAAGTAAGCTCAATAACGTTGATTGAACGAGCGGGTTTAATAAAAATGTTTGCCTTGAACTTATTCTGATCGATCACTTCAGGAGTATTAACAGTACCATCAGAAATTACTCTGAAGTCTGTAATACCACGTCTGCCTTGGATTTCTCTCAAGAATGGTTCTACAATATTCTTAAATTGTGTTTGAGTAAATTCATCATTTAATTCAAACAAAAATGATTGAGCAGCAGTAGCAATGGCTTTTTCTACTGCAATAAACAATCTTCTTACGTTGATTCTATCAAATGAACTTACATAACCCTGACCAGTCTTGTCGCCAAAGAGAAGAATTCCCTGGCCTACTTGTGACATAATAGGATTAATGCTTGATGAGTAAAGTTGATCTCTCTGAGCCTTATTAGGATTGAAAGCCAACTTAACAACATTTTTAATAACACCTCTTCTATAACCAGCTGGAGACTCATAAGGCTCAACTCTTGAGCAAAGACCAGCCGAATCACCATTCATTGGAATCCAGCGATACTTATCGTTATACTTGTCGTAACGATACTTATAACCAGAATCCATAAACCAGTAAGATGAACTTTGAAGCTTATTACGATAAGCGATAATGTTTACCAACTTAGTATTAGCTGCTGCAGAATCAACTGAAGCTTCTTTAGAAGGTGAAATGAAAGCAACACAATCTTTTCTGTATTCTGCAACATTACCGATGACATAGTTAGCAACAACTCCGCCATCATCATTCTTACCAGTAAGAACAAAAGAAACATCAATTTCGTTTGAATTCTTAAACAAATCGTAAGCTGTTGCTAATCCAGATAAAGATAAGCTAGATTCATTATTACCGTTTACTGCCACAGCAGATGCAACTGTATATTCTTCATCGATTGTATCGAATCCAATTTGTGAACCTGGGTTACCCATATTTTGGATAGTGATACCTGTTCCAGAATTTTCAAACATGGTACCATTTCTAACTGCAATATAAGCAGAATTGTTTTCAATTAATGTTTGATAATACTTAGTTCTACCATCAGCTGCTTGATCTGTATTTGTAATAGAAACATCTGAATAAGTTTCGAGTACAGTTCCAGAAGTTCCTGTAATACCGCCATCTCTATCAATTACTGTAATATGATAATTGCCAGATGCTGGAGCACCTTCATACAATTCACCATACTTATACTTAACTCTCAGTCTTACTTGACTCCAATTATCAGCAGAACCAAGATATTTTTCTACTGTTCTGATTGTGTAATCATAACCAGCGATATCAGGTGCGTTTGTTGTCACATCACCGTTAATATCAAGAGATGTTTCAGTAAATTCAGCAACTGTTAAATTAAAGTAGCCAATTCCGTCGTTACCAACTTCAATCAAACTACCAGCTTCTATTAAACCATCTGCGATTTTATCTGATACTTCAACACGGAAGGTAAGCTCAGTTGTTGCTGATGCGCCAGAATTAAAATCTAATGTATTAGATACAGCAGTATTACCAAATGGGTGACTACCGTCTATTCCACCCACTTCATAAATAGTTTGCTCATATCCAGCACTACCACTCCAAATAACACCGAGTGAGTTTCCGAGAGCACCGGGATAAAGAGCTTCAAACGCACTACTCGTAGTAGTGGTATTACCTTGAAGACTTACATCAATTGCTGTATCAGAATGTGCTTTTGTAGCACCGTTATCAGCTCGAGCAACCCAAATCGCGTTTGCATAAGCTAAGTAATCTGCTGCTACGAAAAATGTTTCGTAATTGTCATTCGAAGGCTTACCAAATCGGCTTACTAATTCGTCTTCCGAAGAAATAAGAATTGCTTCATTAGTGGGGCCCCAATTGAATACACCAGCAATTGCTGCTGGCGGCGTCGCAATGGCCGGTACAGCTGCCGATGCGTCAACTTCTCGAACAATGACGGAAGGACTTACGGAAAAAGCCATTTTTTTCTCCTTTATATTGATCTACGTTAAAGCGTTAGTCAGGTTTGTTCACTATTCTTTATTTATAAAACTAGACTTTTTTACCAACTCCAGTCTTCTTGTTCCTTAACAGCGGTCCAACCCTTTAAATTATTATCTTCTACTTCGTCACCTATATCAATAAAGCCAAATGGCAAAAGTTCTTCTTCCAATTGTTCTTCTGATTTTTCTCTCAATTTCATTAAAGTATTTATGTCAGATATTTCTTTAAAATAATCTTGGTCAGTTAGCCAAGAAAAAATAACTAAATTCATTACTAAATCATCATGATGTCCAGGTTCAGCCTCATAAGATGATCCTTTTTTCGAAAAGCGTGATAATTCTTGTATTGTATTAAAGTCTCTGAGTAATAATTGATTTTGTTCTATAAGCATTTTAAGGATTGAACAACCAATAGATTTAACAGTTTTTGTTGTTCTTATTCCATTATCGGCCCTTTTACCAGCACTATAGCCCGAAGAAATTCTTTTTCCAGATCTTCCAGCGTTCTGAGTATACAATATATTTTCATAATCAAAGTCCATCGAGAGAACGTCTGATACTTGCTCGCCTATATCGTTAGTTTCAATTAGAACACTTGCTCTATTATACAACATTGCTATTCTATATATAACTGAAGCAAAATCAACGGGAGTTACATAATTATCCCGAAATACACACACTTGCTTATATGGCATTGATGTAATATCAATAATTGTAAACGTCGAATAATCTAAACCTTTACCGCGTGAAACATCGCAAGTCATTACATAAATGTGATCTTCTTCTTGTCTTTCGTATTGATAAATGTTTTCTTTTTCTACTAATGGTACATCATAAGCAAGTTGTTTTAGTTTACTTCCATCAATAAGAGTTCCAGAGCTACCTAAGAATTCTCCGCAATACTCTTGTCTAAATTTTTGTTCATCGTGATCTAACGCTTCCATGGTTTCGTTTTTCCACTTCTCATCACGGCCGGGAACATCATTCCACATTACTTTAACGTACTCATAACCATTTGTACCCTCTTCAGCTCCTTTACAGGTCTTCCAGAAGTGGTTTAGTCCATTTGGTGTTGATGTCATTAAGAGTTTTGTTGATTCACCAGAAGAGATTGTAGGATACACCGATGCAAAAAATTCATCATATCCTTCAATAAACGCGACCTCATCAAGATATAAGAATGAAATAGACTTACCACGAATAGCGCTCGATGTAGTAGTACCAGCATATATTTTACAACCATTTTCAAGCGTGATATTACCTTTGTTCCATTCTTCTACACCTTGTTGCATCCAACGGGGCATTGCTTCATAAGCTAACTGAACTCTACCCAATACTTCTCGAGCAGCATCACCTTTATTTGCTAAAATAGCTACTGTTTTATGTTCATTAAAAAGGATGTAATGTAAAATAATTCCAACGGCTGTTGTAGTTTTACCAGCCTGCCGAGCAGTAAGTACGGCTACACGTCGATTATTTGTAATTTTTTCAATGATTTCTCTTTGATAAGAATAAAGGTCAAGTGGAATTAAACCTCTATCAACGTGCACAATTTTAATATAGTTTTCTGCAAAATAGCATGGATCTTGAGCACACTTAACGTATTCTTTTAAAAGGTCTGGTGTCCACTCTATATCTTGACCCGATCTTTTGAGCTGAACGTTACCTAAGTAACCGCCATTACTCACTACCTTCTCCCTTTATCATTTTGAGAAGATCTGCAGTCGAAACGATAAGATTATTATTAGTGATATTTGTTTCTTGTTTAGTTTCTTCTTCCTCTTTTGCAAATCTCTTTTTAGTAGAAAGCTCTACATAATCTTTGTTTGCATCGAGAAGAGTTTTCATTAATGTAGATACAACTTCAAACGCTCGCGGAGATTCTGATTGTTTTGCTATTGAAACCATTTCTTTTACTGCATCGTCACCAAGACCAATAATATTTTCGATATTTCTTTTGGCCAATTCAATATCAGCAATGTTTTCAGCAGCTTCTTTTGTACGAGTTTTGGGCGTGGCAGGAAAATGTTCCTGCTTTTCAACGGGAAGATTTTCTTTTTTTTCTTCTATTTCAGAGAGAGGTCTAATTCCCAAGACTTCATCTATTTTATCATTCATTCTGTTTGACCATTTATAATATAAAGCATAAATTCTGGTGGAAAAACATCATAATTTTTATTAAGAATAGCAGCATCATTATATATGCGATTATGGAGCAAAGTACTCATAAATCTTACTGTTCCTTTATCAATAAAATGTTTTAAAAACTCATTTCTAAACTTAATAAAATCCCACCCGCCGTTTTCATAGTGCCGAAGATGCATTTCAACAGCAATATGTTTTACGTTTTTGTCTATCCATTCTATATTTTCAGTGGTAAAAATATCATATTCACCACCTTCGCAATCTATTTTTAAATAATCTATCTTATCTATGTTATACGTATCAAGCAATTGTCTAAACGTAAAACGCTTATAATCACCTGCTTGGTTTGAATTGTATATATGTTTAAGGTGACTTTCATTAGAAACAATTGCTCCATGAATAGGAACAACTGGTGATGTCGGCTTATTAATAACATACTCTTGAGTGTTTTTCATGGCAAGTTTAAGTAATTCTTTATTTGGCTCAACCATGTATACCTTAGAAGCACCTTCATCGAGTGCTAAGCAAGAAAACATACCAACACATGCACCAATATCTACAACAATATCACCTGGCTGTACTTTGCCCCACCATTCATAGTCTTTTGTTACAAAAAACTCTTCTCTCATATTCGAAATGTGGTGAATACTTAATGTTCCGCAATCGATGTTTTCATTCAATGCTTTATAATTTTTATCCATAACTAAATTCTCGTAATGTATAGCATGAAATAAGATCTTTCAATCGGTAAATTTGTTATTTTATCGTCATCCCATATAAATTCTGGACTAAAAGAGCTCTTTCCTCGAATAACATGATCTCTAGAATTTCTAAAAGCTTTTAGGAATGTATTTCTAAATCGAAAAAATTTATCTAAATTTCCGTGAGTATGAATTTCAATTGCAATATGTTTAATATTATTCATCATATATTCTAGATTTTCTTCAACAAAAACGTCATATTCGGCACCTTCAATATCAACTTTTAAGAAATCTATTTTATTTATGTTATAGAGATCAACCAATTCTTTGAACGACATTTTATCTACATCAGCTTTTACAGTTTCATCTTCTACTGTAATATAAACGCCTTTTGAAGATCCTATAATAGCATTAATAGGATACACTTTTGGGTTAGGCTCATTCATCATATATTCAGAAACGTTTTTAATAGCTGTTTTTAATAAGTGTCTATTGCCTTCTACCATATAAACTTTTGATGCACCTTTATCAAGTGAATCTGCAGACATCATTCCAATACATGCGCCAAGGTCTACAACTACATCACCTGGTTGTACTTTATACCACCATTCATAGTCTTTGGAAACCCAAAACTCATTGTAAAAGGTTGACACCATTTCAAATACCAACCCACCCGTTTCCATTACTTGATTAAGGGCTTTTTTTCTATTTTTCACGTGTGCATACTCTTTCTCTCAAATCACTACTACTAAAACGATGGTCTCTTTTATTAAAATACAAATCAATATCCCTTTTACGGCAAATATCTTTTCCAGTAAATTCTTTATCGCGATACTCTTCACCTAGAACACGTACATTAATGGGATACATTTGAAGAATATCTTCAAGATCTTGCTCTGTACCATAAGGAATAATTTCGTCAACATAGCTTACGGCTTTGAGCTGTGTATATCTTTCGACAATTGTTTGAATAGGTTTGTTTTTTTCTGGACGATCAACGTTAGGATCGACCTGTAGACCGCAAATCAAATAGTCGCATTGAGCCTTTGCTTCTCTAAGCATTTGCACGTGACCCGCGTGGAGCAGGTCAAACGTGCTACATGTAAAACCAACTTTCATAATTATCAACTTTTCAACAACAAACTATTATATACTATTTAAATCATAATGTCAACTTATACATAAGGATTGACTGGAGGTGTAGTATTTAAGCCCGGACCTTCAATAAATTCAATCGGAGTAAAATCATTGGAGCTTGTATATCTGTGTCCTTTAGTTATTCTCACTGAGTGAGCAAGATCACCAGCATTCCATTCATACGAGCCTATGAAAGAGGTTGGACCAGTATATGCATCAGTTGGCTGAAGACCTCTCGCAAATATATTTATTCCTCCTATAAATTTGAATCCGGTGGTATTTGTGCTTAGATCGCGCCAACCCTTCCAAACTCCATCAATCCAAAAGTCCGTTCTAGAAGCATCGAACTGCACAGCAATGTGAAACCATTGGTTAGTAGGTATTGAAACAGTGTAACTATTGCCGCTACCGTCATTTGTAACCGATAATCCGGAAGCCGATAGTGATACATTTCCACCTTTGTATCGATCCGTTCTAAGAGACCCGGCCGGCCAAGCGCCTGGAAATTCATAAACACCTGTGCCGAACATGTGTTGTAGATCAAGTGAAGCTAATTTTATCCACGCCTCTACAGTTATGGCACCAGGTATATTTTCAATTCTTTTCCACATTCCACCCAAAGGACTAATAACATCGTCACCAAATAAGCTATCAGATGTAGCTATAGTTGGTGCGGTAGTAACATAATTAACAAAAGAATTACCATTAGGCGCTAAATCATGTACATTATTATTATATACTTTAATAAGAGATATTACTTTATCCCAAAATGGATCTGTGCCTGGTTGATGAGTTAATGGAACAGTTCCTATAGTACCCCAACTTGGTCTAGGTAATACCCAAACACTTGCACTAGTATCAAAATTTGTTGGAGCTGAAGTTATTGTTAATACATTCCATCCGCTTAAATCTTGATTGAATACAGCAGCATCGAAGAACATGCCATACATATTAGTAACACTACTCACATCCCAAGAACTGATATCTTCATTGAATGCATCAGCATTGTTGAACATATATTGCATATCAGTAACATTACTCACATCCCAAGAACTAATATCTTGATTGAATGCAGTAGCACCGCTGAACATAGACCGCATAGTAGTAACAGAACTTGTGTTCCAAGTTAATGGACGAGTAGGCTCGTCAATTATATTAATAGTTCCTAACATGTCAGGGTGTAATGTACATTGATAATATAATGTATTAGGTGCAGTTAATGGCACAACAAATGTAACGTCTCCAATCGTATTATTATCAGTTACTCCGTCGTTGTATGCTGTACCGCTAGTATCTGTTTGGATTTGGAACGGATGCGCACCGCTGGTATTACTGAATACGTATGTATGCCCTCTTGTCAAGGTTAGAGTAGGATCATCAACGTTTGTGCCACCTTGAGCATCGTCAGCAAATATGTAATTTAAATTTCCTGAGGCTGTTATGCTGAATGTGTATGGATCTGGAATATTGCCATATCCATTGTTGAATGCATCAGCAGCCCAGAACATCTGACTCATACTAGTAACACTACTTACATCCCAAGAACTAATATCTTGATTGAATGCATCAGCATTGTTGAACATTTCTGTTGTGTTAGTAACACTAGACATATCCCAAGAACTAATATCTTGATTGAATGCAGTAGCATAGCGGAACATCTTCCGCATATCAGTAACTCTACTTACATTCCAAGAACTAATATCTTGATTGAATGCAATAGCAGTTTCAAACATAGAATTCATTCTAACTTGAACGTTGTTATTTGTAATGAAATTCCAAGTTAATGGCGCACCACCATTGTTGAAGGATATAGTATCCTTAAACATACTACTCATATCAATAACACTACTTACATCCCAAGAACTAATATCTTGATTGAATGCGTTAGAATTGCGGAACATACCATTCATATTAGTAACACTACTTGTATCCCAAGAACTAATGTCTTGATTGAATGCATCAGCATTGTTGAACATATTATTCATATCAGTAACACTACTTACATCCCAAGAACTAATATCTTGATTGAATGCAGAAGCATAGTAGAACATAGACCGCATGTTAGTAACACTACTTGTATTCCAAGTTAATGGGACGCCACCATTGTTGAATGCATATGCGTTGCCGAACATTGCCCACATACTAGTAACAGAACTTGTATCCCAACCACTTAGATCTTGATTAAATAGATCAGCATTGTTGAACATATAAACCATAGTTGTAACAGAACTTGTATCCCAAGAACCGATTGGTTGATTGAATGCATTAGTATTGTAAAACATATAACTCATATTAGTAACACTACTCACATCCCAAGAACCGATGGGTTGATTGAATGAAGTTGCATTTTCGAACATAGACTGCATATTAGTAACACTACTCACATCCCAAGAACCGATTGGTTGATTGAATGTAGTAGCGGCGTTGAACATATGCTGCATAGTAGTAACACTACTCACATCCCAAGAACCGATTGGTTGATTGAATATGTTAGCACCGCGGAACATATAAGCCATATTAATAACATTACTCACATTCCAAGAACTAATGTCTTGATTGAATACAATAGCATTGTAGAACATACGATCCATATTAGTAACATTAGCTGTACCAGTTCCTGCAGCCCAAGTCAACGGAACACCACCATTATTAAATATATCAGCATCGTAGAACATATAACTCATATTAGTAACACTACTCACATCCCAAGAACTAATGTCTTGATTGAATGCATCAGCATTGCGTAACATATTAGTCATAGTAGTAACATTACTTACATCCCAAGAACCGATTGGTTGATTGAATACGTACGCCTGATAGAACATATACTGCATATCAGTAACACTGCTCACATCCCAAGAACTAATATCTTGGTTGAATGAGGTCGCAAGATAGAACATATACTGCATATTAGTAACACTGCTCACATCCCAAGAACTAATATCTTCATTGAATAGTGTATTCCTGAACATATTAGCCATATTAGTAATAGGAGCATCAGCAGCTATACCTTCACCAGGATAGTAAAAATATCCAGCAGGTTTTGTTGTCCAATTGGCGCTAGTAGGATCTGTTGTTGAAGTTAGAGCATAAGTGTAAGCGCGAGCGCTAAAAGGTCCCTGTGTACCCCAAACTGGCCTAGGTAATACCCAAGCAGTTGCTCCTGTATCAAAACCTGTTGGTGGTGTTGAATTACCCAAAGCAACACTAGCAGCCAGCACATTCCAATCACTCAAATCTTGATTGAATGCAGTAGCATTGTTGAACATATCTCGCATATCAGTAACATTACCTACCTGCCAAGAACTAATATCTTGATTGAATGCAGAAGCGCTGCCGAACATGCCATACATATTAGTAACACTACTCACATCCCAAGAACTGATATCTTGATTGAATGTAGCCGCTTCGTTGAACATATAAACCATAGTTGTAACAGAACTTGTATCCCAAGAGCTAATGTCTTGATTAAAGATTGCACCATAAGCAAACATTTCATCCATATTGGTAACACCGGTGGTATTCCAAGTTAATGGAACGCCGCCGTTGTTGAATGCGGTGTTTTCTCCAAACATTTGCGTCAGGCCGCCATGATCAGGAATAATGGAACTTAAAATCCAAGAAGAGAGATTTTGGTTGAATGAATTGGCTTCATAGAACATGGCAGTCATACTAGTAACAGAACTTACATCCCAAGAACCAATTGGTTGATTGAATGCCAACGCACTCTGAAACATAGCGTCCATCCGTGTGACATTGCTCACATCCCAAGAACTAATATCTTGATTGAATGCATCAGCATTTAGGAACATATTACGCATATCAGTAACAGAACTTACATCCCAAGAACTAATATCGTCATTAAACGTAGCATTATTATGGAACATTTCATACATATTAGTAATAGGAGCATCAGCACCTATACCTTCACCAGGATAGTAAATATATCCAGCAGGTTTTGTTGTCCAACTGGCGCTAGTAGGATCTGTTTCTGAGGTTAGAGCATATGTGTATGGACGTTCAGAAAAAGTCAGTGGGACTGATACTTCTATATGAACATCTAATGAACCGACTGTTGCTCCATATTGTGCAAGATAAAATGTTAAAGTATCTGCAGTATTATAAATTGTAGGAGATCTAAGATATGTTCTATTTCCTGTATTTTGGCCAACACTGCTTGTTTCTACATAAAGGTAGTACGATCCGTCTGCTGCATCGGTCCGGCCAGTGTTCGATGAAGCAGTACCGCTAGAGTCGCGGCCCCATGCCCCTGTGAGTGCGCCGGCGACTGGAGAAAATGTTGCGGCCTGATAATCTACACCATTACCACTCAACGATGTATTAGTTTCAAATCCCTCCCCGTCAGACTCAAAAGAATATGTTGTTGTGCCTATTTGAATATTATCTATTTGAATATCACCAGTAAACCCATCTGCTACTTTAGTATATTCAAATACTAACTGAATATCGACAAACTTATAATCGGATAAATCAACCGTGTATTGTGTCCAAGCGTTAGAATTTTGAGCAGGAATATTTAATAAATCTTGATAAAATCCTGATTCTTTTTTCACATATGGTGGGAAAGTTGGTTTTGAGGATTCTAACCAAAGAGGATTAGTATTAAGATCAAAATCAATTGCGTTTACGTCTACAACATTTAAGTTAGTGTTCCAACCAGATATGTCTTGATTAAACGTCACGTTATCTTTAAACATTCTGTTCATACTGTTGACGGTGCCAATAGGCCACGTTGATATATCTGTATCAAACGTTGTTCCAGTAAACATATCATCCATATTTGTTATGCCAACGTTATCTGCGGTCCACATTATTCCTTCTCTACCAGCTTCAGTATAATACGTGTATTTTCCTACATTAGCGGTTTGCCAATCAGCGCTTGTTGGATCAGTAGATACTCCTACTAATGGATATCTTACAAAGTTTGATGGTAATCCCCAATATGGTAGGTAATCATTTGTTAATATACCACCAGTGTTGAAATCTGTTGGTGCTGTTCCCGCGGGTGTTACTAATCCGGCTGTATCCCAAGAACTAATATCTTGATTGAATGCAGTAGCGCCATTAAACATATTGTTCATATTAGTAACAGCTGACACATCCCATGTTGCAATATCGGCGTTGTTGATATTACTACCTGCAAACATGCCTTCCATGTTAGTAATAAGATCAGAATATTTTGTTCGAATACCTTCAGCACCCGGCGTTAGGTCATATGAGTAACTAGCTGGAGCATATGTAGATCTCCAAGTGATATTTGTAGGATCTGTTGTTTCGCCTGTCAATGGATAGAACAATGTGCCATCTGTACCCCATTGAGGTTTCTCTGCTGTCGTCCAATTGGCATTTGTATTGACATCAAACGATGTGGGTGGTGTTGAATTACCCAAAGCAACACTAGCAGCCAGCACATTCCAACTCCTCAAATCTTGATCAAATGAAGTAGCATTAACAAACATATAACTCATATTAATAACACTGCTGACATCCCAAGAACTAATGTCTTGGTTGAATGCTTGGGCCCAAGAGAACATTCCTGACATATCAATAACATTAGAGGTACCAGTTCCTGTAGTCCAAGTTAGTGGCACACCACCATTGTTGAATACACTGGCACCGTCGAACATCTCTTCCATATTAGTAACACTGCTGACATCCCAAGAACTAATGTCTTGGTTGAATGCACTGGCATACTCGAACATATCACTCATATCAGTAACATTACTTACATCCCAAGAACCAATAGGTTGATTGAATGTTCTACACAATCCGAACATTCTGTCCATATTAGTAACAGAACTTACATCCCAAGAACTAATATCTTGGTTGAATTGGCTTACAGGCAGACCCCCACCTCCTAAAAACATCTGTTGCATATTAGTAACATTACTCGTATCCCAAGAACCAATGTCTTGGTTAAAGTAATTTTGAAATTGCAGCATATAACTCATGTCAGTAAATGTTGATGTATCCCAACTTCCAATTCCCACAAAATCTGAGTCTGGATAGCCCTGCGAGGTAAACGGACCAGCCAGCATGGCCTCCCCAGAGGTTATTGGATCAAAGGCACCTATTCCTTGATTCGGATAATAAGTGTACCCAGTAGGTGCATAGAGATCTCTCCAACCGCTTGTCGTTGGATCCGTTGCTGCAGCTAAAGGATACTTGTAAGGAGAGGTTTCATAATTAATAACTGTAGGAGTGGTGCCCCAATTCGGCCGAAAGCCACTAGGTAACGAAGGTGCACCAAAACCATTAGGTTCTGAAAGTATATGTGCTACATTCCATGTTCCAATAAATTTATTAAAGCTGGTGTTATTTTTAAACATGTTATTCATGTTTGTTACGTTGCTCACATCCCAGTCGTAAATATGAGTATTGATGCTAGATTCTGCAAACATTCCTGACATATCAGTAACATTAGAAACATCCCAAGAATTTAATGATGCGTTGGTACTCGAATCTTGACCATAAAACATTTTGCGAGTAGAAGTAATATTACTAAGGTCCCAAGCAGCAACTTCAGAATTGACGTGATCAAAAGGAATAGCATCTTGTCCTGCGGGATTCGAACTTCCGCCACCACCACCACCGCCGGTGCCCATGCCGCCTCCACCTCCAGCTGGAGTCCCTGTCCCAGTAGGATCAATCGAGAACATGTAACTAAAATCATCAAACGGTGAATCTCCCGCTAAGCCATAACCAGGAAAAAATTCATAGCCAGAAGGTGCGTGATAAGTACGCCACAAAGTAGAAGTTGGGTCACTAGTGAGTAGCGGCGATGTATATACTAATTTAAACGCAGTGGAGATCCAAGCGACAGGTGCGCCCCATATTGGTCTACTGTTAGGTAATATCCAGGCATCTGCTCCAAAATCAAAATAAAATGGAGCTTGAGCGATATTTGTTACATTCCATCCGCTTAAATCTTGATTGAATGCATCAGCATTCCTAAACATATAACGCAAATCAGTAACATTACTTACATCCCAAGAACCAATATCTTGATTGAATGCAGTAGCATTGAAGAACATACTATACATATTAGTAACACTACTCACATCCCAAGAACTAATGTCTTGATTGAATGCATCAGTACTGTAGAACATATAACTCATATTAGTAACATTACTCACGTCCCAAGAACCGATTGGTTGATTGAAGGCCGATGCGTCATAGAACATACTACGCATATCAGTAACATTACT